>Ga0256407_10003827_pt1 | contig 26077 bp, 17 predicted proteins | sample RumenRJG_04DNA_FD_193489 | JGI IMG/M metagenome (GOLD analysis project Ga0256407, IMG submission 193489) | Bovine rumen microbial communities from Lethbridge, Alberta, Canada - RJG_04 | ecosystem: Host-associated > Mammals > Digestive system > Stomach > Rumen | place: Canada: Alberta... | reverse complement strand
AGTTATTTAACAAAATAAAAAAAAAAATATAATTTCAAATAAATACACAAAAATTTAAAAATTATTAATTTAAAAATATTAATTATTTTTATTATAAATATGTATTTTCAGTTTATTAAAAACATATTTTAAAATAATGGAAAATAATATAATAGTAGATGCAGAAGAAAAATTAAAAAGAGAACAAAGATTAAAAAGATTTGGAGCAAATGACCCAGAATATTTAAAACAAATTCAAAGTGATAAATCAATGAAATTAACACCAGATGACATAAATCCAATAAATCCAAAAGAATCATATAAATTAAATATTAAAGAAGAAGAAGGAAAAGAAATTAAATTTGATAAAAAAAGATTAATGTTATTTGGTGTAAATTTAATGAATACTGAAGATATAGAAAATTATTTTAATTTCAAAACAAAAAAAATATATTGGTTAAATGATTTTACTTGTTTAGTAGAATTTGATAATGAAGAAAGTTCTTTAGAAACTTTTTGGTATTTTTCAAATTCAACTTATGATAAATCAAAAAGTGAATTAGAAAATTATAATTGGAAAAAAAGTAAAAATTATATGAAAATGAATAGAGAATTAGATATTGAAATTAGAGTCGCAGAAGAAGGTGATGTTGATAAAAAAAGTGATAGAAAAGAATCTGTTTATTATAAGTTTTATAATAATAAAAAAAGGAATTATAATAAATATTATCATAAAAAAAATTATAGAAGAGGAGGATATTATAATTATAGTAAATATAAAAGAAATAATAATTTTATGAAAGGAAAAAGAAATAGGAGTAGGGATAAAGAAAATAATTCAAAGGAAAAAAATAATGGAAATGAAGATAATAATGAAAATAAAAAAGAAGATGAGAAAAATGAATAATATAAATATATTTTTAAAATATTGAATTTATATTTATTTAATGAATTATTAAAATTTAAATAATTTAAATAAATGATTTTTTTGAGTTTTATAAAAATAAAATTATTTAATTTCTAGATAGAATATCTTTAATATATTATTTTATTATGAATTATAATTAAAATTTTAGAATTAAATTACAAAATTTTTCATAATTCTTCAAAAAATTCCTTCAAAAAAAAAATAAAAATATTATATTTAGTTTATTTACATTTTTTAATTAAAATAATTTTTATTATTAAACAATTTTTTTAAAACAAAAAAAAATGTAAGGTATTTATATCAAAAACTAATAATGAATATGATAAATAAAATCTCCCTATCTCTTATAATTATGATTTATCATAATGATTTAAATTTATTTGTTCAAAAGAATCAATTAAATTTTCTTCTATTTTCATTTCTTCATTTTTTGAAATAAAATTATTATAATTATTATTATTTTTTTCTTTTTTAATTCCAATATTATTTCGACTTATATTACTTTCATTATTAAATAAATCATTTTCTTTATTTTTATTTATTTGATAAATATTATTCCAATTAAGTAAATTAATATCTGTATTATTTCCTGCATTAGAAGTAATAGGAATATAACCAACATTAATTCCAATATCCTTTAATTTTTTTTTTTCTTTTATTGTATTCATTCCTGTATTTACTAAATTTGATTTTATTTTTTTTTTTAATGATGATAAAATATTAAAATTTTGAATTTGATCTATTTCATTTGAATAATCATTAATATTATGAAATCTTAATTGAATATTATTAATTTCTATTTTTTGTTCTTTAAATTTTTTATTTAATGATTCAATTGATTCATTAAATGATATTTCATTTAATAATTCTCCATTATTTAATTGTATTAATTTATATCCTGTAAAATTTCCAAATTGTTTAATTTTATTTTTATTAATATCTGATTCAATTATTAAATTAATAGATTCAGTTTTTAAAGTATTATTATTTAATTTATATTTCAAATTATCCTTATCATTATTTTTTATATTAGTTGATTGTATTGAAAAGAAAAATTTATCTTTCATAAGATTTCTACTAATTTTTTTAGTTAATATATTATTATTTTCCTTTTTAAAAGTAGTAATATTTATTCTAGTAAATGTAATTTGAAATTGTTCTTTTTTCTTTGATAAATTAAATAAAGGTATATTTTTAGGTATATTGTCATAATCAATAGTATTGTATTTTTTTTTAATAACTTTAATTATTTTATCTTGTTGTTGATTATTATCATTAATATTTATATAATTGTCATTATTAATGTCATTAATTCCATTTCTATAAGAATTTTGTTTTTCTTCGTTTTTATTTTGAATATTTTCTCTAGATTTATTTATTAATAAAGTATTTCTTTCTGATTTATTAGTTTGAATTTGTTTCATAGATAATTTTAAATTATCTTCATTATATAAAGTAGGAGAAATACTTCTTTTTAATTGATCTTTAAATCTTAATTTTTCTATACACATTAAAATTTGATTTTTTTTTTCATCTGAATTAAAAAGTGTTTTCATATTATCATAATAATTATCATTTAATTTACCCAAGTTTGTATTAAGTGATTCATTTTCTTTTACTAATTTTTGAAATGAATCTCTACTCATTACCACTTTTTTTATTCTTTGAGTTTTTGTCATTATATTTTTTTCCTCCATTAATATAGATTTAAATCAAAAGAAAATATAAATTTTATTCATAAATAAAAATAATTAATTAAATTAACATATAGATTTTTCTAAATTAGAAATTAATAAAATATAATAATATATATTTAAAATTTTTTTTATGATATTTTTATTACAAAACATATAAAAATTAATTTATCTAAAAATCCAAATTAAAAAATTTAGAATAAGAAATTAAATATTTATCTAATTTTTAGCTACACAACGATGTTTTTTACATTTTTTTCCTTTTCCACAATGATGAAACCAATCACATTTTGTTCCCCATTTAATTTGATTATCCTTTGTATCAGAATATTTAACTTGACATCTATAATCATAACAACGAAGCCCATTATCACATAAATGGAATAAATCACAATCTTCATTTAATGTTCTATATCTTGCTGTTATAAAACTTAAACAAAAGAAAAAGATTATGTAAAATAAATTTTTTACCATTTTAATTTAATATTATAAAAACGAATTAATTAAAAATGTAATAAATAATTAATAAATAATTATTCATAATATTTTGATTATTAAAATAATTTGATTACTTTTTTTTCTAATTTTTTTTTAAGTAATTAGATTTAAGATTTTAATATTTATTTTTTAAATTAACCTTATTTATATTTTTTAATTAAAAACACTTAAATTATATAAAAAAAATCTATCATTTTCCATATTTAGTTATTTTATTTTTTCTTTGTCCTGAAACATAATTATCATTAAATAAAACATTTCTTTTATAAACTTCTGTTCCATTATTATCAATATATTCTTTATGATAATCAGATGGAGAAAATGTTTTATAAAAATTATTATTTTTATTATTTTTATAAGAAATTCTACTATCTGATTCATTTAAAATTTTAATATTATCTCTATCAGATAAATTATTAGATCCTAACCCTAATTGAATAAAATTAAAATTAAAATTAGGATCATAATCTTTTGGTGTATTTTCAATAAAATATTGTTTCTTCATTTTTTCTTGAGAATGATTAATATTATATTTTTTTGTAAAATTACTTTTTGTATTAGCTCTAAAATTATTAAAAATATTATTATTTAAATTTTTAAAAATTTTATTATTATTATTAATTGGTTGATTAGTTGTATTATTTACATATTTTTCATAAAAAGAATTTTCTGTTTTATTAAATGGATTTTGTTCTTGATTAAGATATAAATCTACATTATTTATTGATGATTTAATATTTAAATGACTATAATTTGAATTACTTCTATTATCTATTGGTTCTTTTAATTCTATTTTATTTTGACTATTAATATAATATTTTTCAACATTTTTTCCAATTGGATTTATAGTTTTACTTTTTATTTCATTTCTTTTTCTTCTATTTTCAAATGGACTAGCAAAAGAACTTAATTTATTTTCTTTTTTATTTGTCATAACTTCATCTTTTATATTAATTATATCATTTTGTAAATTAATATTTACACTACGACGAGTTTTATTATTTGTTTTAATTCTTATAATAGTTGGAGTCGAAATATCTTTATTATTTTTATTTGTATTATTGTTTTTGTTATCATCATAATTTGTATTATCTTTACTCTTACTGTTATTTTCTTTATTTATATTATCTTTAATCTTATTATTATTATCATTATCAGTATTATTTTTACTCTTATTATTATTATTATTATTATTATTATTCTTTTCATTATTATTTTTATTATTATCATTCTTTTCATTGCTATTTCTATTATTATCATTAATTATATTATCTTTATTCTTACTATCATTATCTATATTATTATTATTTCTCTTATTATCATTATTTTCATTACTGTTTTTATTATTATCATTATTATTATTATTATTATCTTTATTATTGTTATTAGAATCATTATTTTTATTATTATCATTATCATCATTCTCAAAAATAATCTTTTTTATATTTTCTTTCTCAATTATTATTTCATCATTATTATTATCTTTTTGATTATTATTATTATCATTATCATCAATATTATTATTATCAATAATAATTTGTTTATTATTTTCAGCATTATCAATTATAATTTTCTTATTTTTTTTATCAATAGTAATTTGATTACTATCATCATCAAATATAATTCTATTATTAGTTATCTTTTTTACTAATTTTTGTACTCTTTTTTTCTTTTCATAATCTTCATCTTCTCCATCACTATTAACACTTTTTCCAATAATAAAATCATAATTGATATCAACTTTATTTAAATCAACAGAATCAATAGAATCAGCTCTTTTTCTAAACTTCAATTTCTCAGTTAATTTCTTAATTTCACTTTTTTTAATTTCTTGAAAAGTTCCTAAATTTTTTCTAAATCTTACATCTTTAATAAATTCAACTAAAGTTCCAAATCTATATTTAATTTTATTAAATTCAATTTTCATTTTTTCATATTTTTTAAAAATATCTTCATTTTCATTTTTATACATTAAAATATTATCATTTAATTTTTTTTCAATATCATTTCTAATATCACCAACTTTAATCCATTCATTTTCTAATTCTTTTGTTTTTTTTTCAAGTTGCATAGCAGCTTTAACATTTTGCATTCTAACATCCATAATTTTTTCACTATTATTTTTAATTTCTAATTTAATATCATTTTCTAACATTTTATTTTTATTATCAGAATAATCATTACATCTTTGAGAAGCAGAATTAACAATAGTAACAACACCTTTAGTCATATTATCAATATTTGATTTAAGTTCATTTAAATCTTTTTTTAATATAGTTGTTAATGTATTTAAACCTGAAACTGTTATTATATTTGAATAAATATATTCTCCCATTGTTTTATATTGAGATTTTCCTCCTATAAATCCAGGTACTGATAAATTATCAATGTATATTTTATCATATTTAAATTTTGCATCATTTAAATCTTTCATTGTATTATTTATTCTTATTTCATGAGTTATTAATTGACTTTCTGCTTTTTTTTTAAAAGATTCTAATTCTTTTATTTTGTCTAATTTTACATTTATTTCTGCTAAGGATTCTGTTATATTTTTATTTATTGTATCTAAATTGTCAAATTTTAAATTTATTTCTTTTAGTGATGTTGAAATTTTGTCGTTTTGTTCTTGGAATTTTTCATCTGTTTTATTTTGAAGTTTTTTTATTTCAGATAATAATTCATTTCTTATTGATGTTAAATTAATTGGAGATTCTATTTTATTTTCTTCTTCATTTTCTTTTATTTCTTTGTTCTTTTCTTCATTATTTTCTTTTATTTCTTCATTGTTAATTTTTTCTTCATTTTCAATATTACTCATTTTTTTTTTTTATATTATTTTTTTATTAGTAAGTTATTTTTTTTTGGTATAAATTTTTACAGAAATGAGTAAACAAGATGAAAATTTGGAAAATGAAAGTCAAAATAATGAAGAAAAGAATAATGATGAAGAAAATTTAGATGAAGAAAAAAAAAATGAAAATGAAGAAAATGAATATAAAGAAAAAGAAGAAAAAGAAGGAGAAATAAATGAAAATGAAGATAAAAAAGATAATACAGAAGAAGAAAATAAGAATGAAGAAAATAAAGAAGAAGAAAAAAATGAAAATGAAGAAAATGAATATAAAGAAAAAGAAGAAAAAGAAGGAGAAAAAAATGAAAATGAAAATAAAGAAAATGAAAATAAAGAAAATGAAAATAAAGAAAATGAAAATAAAGAAAATGAAAATAAAGAAAATGAAAATAATGAAAATGAAAATAATGAAAATGAAAATAATGAAATTAATAATTCAGAAGTTCAAAAAATTCAACCTCAAAAAGAAGATAAATCTTTTCAAACTTTTGAAAGTAAAGAAAAACAAATTGAATATTTACAACAACAATTAGAAGAACAAAACAAATTAATAAATGAATTAAAAGATAAAAATGAAAAATTAGAAATAAAATTAAAAAATGAAGAAATAGAATTAGGAAGTAAATTAGAAGTAGAAACAATATTTTCAAATGCAAAAAATCAAAATGTTCATGAATTAGAAAATAAAATTTTATATATGAAAACAATGGTAAAAGAATTAAATCAAGAATTTGAAAATCAATTAAAAAAAAAAGATCAAAGATTTAAAGAAAAAACTCAATTAATATTAAAACAATTAGAAGATTATTCAAATAAAGAAAATAATTATATTAATCAAATAGAAATTTTAAATGCTCAATCTAAAAATTATCAAATTCAATTAAATAATTATATAAGAGAAAGAACAACAATGGAAGATATTATTATTAGACAAGAAGAAAAATTAAATATTCTTGTTGATAAAGTAAATAAAGTTGAAGAAGTTATTAAAAGAAAAAATAGAATTTTAAAAGAAAATGAAGCTTATGCAATTGAATTAATAAAAATTGTTGAACAACAAAAAACTCAAATTAATCAATTTAAAAATAATAATAGATTATATGAAAAAAATTATTATCCTAATAATTATAGTAATTATTCTAATTTTAATCATTATAAAAGTAAAACAAATAATTTAAATTTAGATTATGATGATAAAACTAATTTTAATTATCAATCAATGGATAATATTCATGAAGATAAAAATGTTGTTTTACCATTAATTAATAATAGTTATAATAAACCAAATTTAATTGATTATAATAAAGATAAAGTTATTATGGAAAATGATGAAATTCAACAAAATGAAAAAAATTTAGAAGAATTTAAAAATATGATGGATCAATTAATTGATGATATTGAAAAATAAATAATTAAATTTTGTTTATTTTAATATATATTTATTATTATTTGGGAAAATTTCATATTAAAATTTATTTTTTTTTTAAATTTTTAATTTAAATATAGTCTTTTAATTAAATTCAAATCATGAATACTGAAAATAATAATTTACCGCTTTTCCATTTTAAAAACAAAATAAAAGATAAAGAAATTGAAAATCAATCAAAAATTCCTTTAGGAAAAATAACAAAACAAATTAGTATATTTTATTATTTAAAAAAAATAATATTTTAATAGACATTTTACAATCATTTAAAAATGAAAAATTAAATCAAAATATTAGAAAAAAAACAGATGAAAATACAATAAATAATCAAGAAATTTTAATATCAAAAGATGAAAATCCTTTAAATTCAAATTTAAAAGAAGTAAATCCAGAAGAAGAATATACTTTATCTTTAAAAAAAGCTCTTACTGAAGCAATTGGTGAAAATGATAATGTAAAATTTAATTCAATATATTATTATATATTTAGTTAAGAATGGTTATAAGAGAATTAGAAAAAGAAAATAAAGAATTAAAATTGATAATTGAAGAAAGGGAAAATGCAATTTTAGAACTTGCAAATTGTTATGAAGTAAAATTTTAAAAAATTATATTTTTTAGTTTTGTCAAAAAAATCATTTAAAAAAAGATAATGAACAATTATTAGTAAAAGAAGATAAAAATGAATATCTTTCAATTGAAAAAGATATAGACATAAATAAAATATAAAAAAAAAAATATAATCCAAATTTTTAAACGTAAAAAAATAAATAAAAAATTCTTTTTAAAAAAATTATAAAAAAATATATAAAAAAAATAATTTTTATAACTCTTGACAATATTTTGTAAAATCATCAACAACTTCTTTCATATCAGCAATAGCTCTTTCATTAGCATAATTACAAGCTTTTTTCATATATTTAATAGCTTTACTAATTGGAATTTTATCTTTATATTTAGTCATATTTTCAATTGATTGAGTATATAATTTTTCAATTTTAGATGATGTATCTCTTATTTCATTTAACGTATTTTTTCTACCTAAAACTACTACATTATCAGAAGGAATATCTGTATGATTTTCAAAATGAATATCAATATTTTCTTTTTCAATTGAATAATCTTTCTTTCTATTTTTTATTATTTCTATTATTTGATCTATTTTTTCACATTTTTCAAGTTCTTTGTCTTCTACTCCTCCCATTTTATATGTAAAAATTATTATTTATATAATTAAAATTAATAAAAGATAAAAATAATTTTTTTTATTATCATCAAAAATATTTTAAAAATAATTTTTTTAACAAAAAAAAATGAAAATAACTCGAAACAAAAAAAAAATTCCAGAACAAAATTCACTTATTAATAAAAATATAGTTCAAACAAATATTTTAATAAATTTAGATTATTCAATTCAAAGTTTATATGAAATACTTATTAAAAATCCATTTTTAGTGAATGAAAAAGATAAAAAAGGAGAAACTTTTTTATCATATGCAATAGAAAGAGATAAAAATGAAATTTTTGATTTAATTTTAACATCACCAGTTCTTGATTTAAATTATCAAAATAAAGAAGGAAATTCATATTTACATTTAGCAGTTCAATTTGAAAGAGAAGAAATGGTTTCTAAATTAATAAAAAAAGGAATTTTTTTAAATTTTCAAAATAACGATGGGAATACTGCTTTACATTTTGCTCATTTAATTGGAAATAAAAATATTATTAATTTATTAAATAATAATAATATTGATTTTACTATTAAGAATAATTTAGGGAAAATTGCAGAACAAGAAAGTGAAAAAAATGATAATAAATCTCAAAATAATTCTGTTATTTTTAATGATAATATTATTAATATTAATGATAATGATAATGATAATAAATTTAATATTGGAAATGATTATATAAAAAATAATAATCCATTAAGTTGTGAATTAAATAAAACAATTAAAATAAAATGGAGTGATGATGATATTATTAAAAAAAATAGAAAGTTAAATTTGAATTTGTCAAATAATTTAAATTCAAATAATAATCAATTAAAATCTTATCAAATATATAGAAAAAATAGAAATAATTTTAAATCAAAAAGTATTTTAGATAGTTCAATTAAAATTAATAAAAAACTTTCTATTCATTTAGATGAAGATGATGATTTATATAGTTTAACTTCAAGTATTGAAAATCAAAGGAAATCAAATTTAGTTAAAATAAAAAATTTTAGTTCAACAACTCAAACAAATACAAATTATAATAATAATCAAACAAATAAAATTACTGAAGAAGATGATATTGTAAATATAAATCAATTTAATAATGAAAAAAATGTAAATTTAAATAAGAAAAATAATACTTCTATTTTATTTAAATCAAAAAATAACTCTTTAATTAATAATATTATTGATTTAAATATTGATAAAAATATTAATATTGAAAGATTAAATTATCAGAAAATGTTTTCTGATACAAATTCAACTGTAAAAACTACAAAACCAAAAATTGAAATCAATGATGATTTTGGATTTTCTTCCCCTTATATTGAAATACCTCAACAAATAACAAATCAAAATAATAATAATCAAATTTATAATAATCAAAATATTTTTAATGAAAATTTAATTAGTCAAAAGAATATAATAAAAGACATTAACAATCAAAATATTATAAAAGATAATTTTAATCAAAATAATTTAAATAATAATGAGCAAAATAATTTAATTGATAATAATAATAAAAATAATTTAATTGATAATAATAATAAAAATATATATAATAATAATATTAATAAAAATATACTTAGTAGAAATAATAATAATCAAAATGATTATAATGAAAATAATAATAATCAAAATAATTTTAATGCTACAGAAACAAAATTAAAATTATCTCTTCCTGATATTAGAAATATACAATATTTAAATGTAATAAATAATCCAGTTCCATTACCAACAAATAATAATAATAATTATAATAGTAATTCAAAAAATGAAATATATATATCATCTCAAGAAACAATATCATCAAATTCCTTAATTGATTTTTTAGAAAGTATAAATTTAAAAAAATATTATAAAAATTTATCATTAAATGGTTTTGATGATTTAAATTTAATAATAGAACAAACAAAAGATAATAATTTAGGAATAACAAATGAAAATTTAAAAGAAGCAGGAATAATTAATCCAGGTGATAGGGCAAAAATAATAATTAAAGTTCAAGAATTAGCAAATAATTTTTCATTTAATATTCCTAAAGAAGTTTATTATACTTGTTCAGATATTAAAAATGCTGAAAAAGATAAAAATATTTTAAAATTAAATAAATGGTTAAAAAGTATTAATGTTGAGAATTTATTAAATAATTTTATTTCTAATGGTTATCATAGTCTTGAATTATTATTAATTGAAATTATTTGTAAAGAACCTTTAAATAATCAAAAATTAAGAGATGAATTGAATATTGATAAAGTTGGTTTTAGACAAAGAATTATTATTAAATTAAGTGATGATAGTAAAAAATTTATAAATCAATTAAAAAAAAATATTTTAATTATTGATCAAAAAAAAACTAATGAAATATGTAATGAATGTTTTATTTTTTAAATTCTGTAAAAATGTATTTTAATGCTAAGATAATTTAATATATAAAAGAAAGCTTATTTTTATGGCTTTTTCAATTAATAAAACTAATAAAAATGAATTAATTTTTTTATGATTAATAATTTATTAATAATGTATAATAATATCAAAGAAATAAATTAAGATAAATATAATATACTTATAAAATAATTACAAATTACAAATTATTAATTTCATCATTTTTTTTTCTTTCATTTTTATTTTCAACATGAGTATAATTAATATTAGAATCTACAATATCTTCAAAATTATTTTTTTCTGAAATCATATGTTCATTTAAAGTAGTATTATTTATTTTTATAGATTCATCATAATTTTTTTCATCTATTATTTTTTCACTTTCTTTTTTTTCCATTTCTTTAATTAACATTTGACAAATTGATTTATTCATTATATTATAAAACCATAATTCTTTATCATTACATAATTCTTTTCCTCCAAAAAATAATCTAATTCTATTTAAATTAATATTTTGATAATCTTTTAATTTAACAATATCATTTTTTAATTGATATATACTTTTCCAATTTGAAACACAAAATTTAATTTGAGAAATATAATATCTAATAATAATATTAATTTTTTCTTCTTTTGGTTTTTCTTTATTATATTCAATTTCTTCAATTTCATATTTTATAGGATTATTAATACAATAATTAGGAATTTCATATAAAAAACCTTTTGAATCATATACAATATTAATACAATTTCTATATGGGATAATTCCACTTGCTTTTAAAATTCCTTCAATATCATCTTCATTTAATGTATTATCATTACAAATATTTTTTAAAATATCCCAAATTTCTCTATCTCCTTCAATTCTACTTGACCAAAAATCTTCTCTTATTTTTTGTAATTCTTCTAAAGTTTTATGACTAATATATCCTTTCATTTTTTTTAAACCTTTTCCTATATATTCATTTGGTAATTCTTTATAATTAAAATTTTCATCATGTTTTGATTGAAGGTATGGTTCAAAATTAGGAATAAAAAAGTTTTGAATATTATGATTATTTGAATTATTACTTTCTAATATATTTAAAGAATTTTGTCTGTTATTGTTTGAACTATTATTTGAATATCGATTTTCACCATTTATTATATTGTTATTTAAATTTTGATTATTATTATTTTCATTATTATTATTATTTAAGTTATTTAAATTGCTATTATTATTGTTACTGTTTATATTATTTAAATTATTATTATTACTTTCTTCATTTTCTTTTATATTTGATTTTATTATTATATTTGAACGTAAACATGCACATCCCATTTAATTTAATTATATTTTTTATAATTATTCTTATGATAAATTTAAAATAATTTTCAAAAAAATTTTTTAATTAATAATATAATGGGAATGTGTTGTACTTCAAATCCAAATAATCTACATGGAGTAATTAATTTAAATGATTTAACAAAAAATCAACAAAATATTCATTCAACAAATAATGAAATAAATAATCATAATAATGATGAATGTTCTATATTAATAAGTTCATCTTCAATGGAATTAAATTATAATGTTAAATATAGAGAAAGTAGTACATTACAAATGTATGAAAAAAGTCAAAATAATAAAAAATAAATTTAATATTTTAAATATTTGATTTTTAATTATAGTATTTAAAAATATATTAAAATTTTCAAAAAAATTTAATTTATATATGAATTAATTTTACATTTTTAAATTATAATTCTTTTATATAACTGAATTAAATATATTAAATTTAATAAAATTATTGAATAAATTATTAATAATTTAAATCAAAATTTAAATCATACATAATTTTTAATATTATATTCTATTAAAAAAATATAATAAATAATGTACAAACAAATAAGTTTAAAAAAGAAAAATATCAATAATGAAAAAAAAGAAATCCCAAATACAAAAAATTCAATAAATATTTTACCAAAAATGGTTAAAAAAGAAAATATAATATATTCTTTAAGAACAGTATTCATAATTTTATCAGAATCTTTTCCTATATTTCAAAATCAACAATCATTCAATATATATTATCCAATATCAAAAATAAATCATATAGAAAATAAATATTCTCTTCCAAAACCATCAAAAAATGATTTATTAATAAATAATTTAAGTGATATATGTTGTGAAGTTTGTAAATTAATTGATTTAGATATTGAACAACATTCATATAAATTAAATATTTATAATCAAAATTATAATTTAATAAGTTCAGATGAACAATTAACAGAAATTAAAAATAAAAATAATATTCTTTATGTTAAAGTTAGTAAATTTAATACAAATGAAGAAATAAAAAATTTTGATAGATGTGAAAATCATAAAAACCCAAGACCAAGATTTTTTAATACTTCAAATAACTTTTTTAGATTATCTCATAAACAATTTTTTAAAAGTAGACAAAATAGATTTAATGAAAGGAAATTTTTAACTCAAAAAAAATTTCATATAAATAATACAGAATCAAACTTTAATTTCAATAATGAATTATTTCCAAAAATAAAACCAAGAAAAAATATAAAAAAACCAACTTTTACTTCATTTGATTCAGAAACAAATAAAGGAGATTATGACTTTAGTGATATAATTAAAAATTTACCTCAAACACATTCGAGAATAAATTCAATTACTTCAATAAAAATTCATTCACCTAAAATTCTTCATAATTTAAAAAATAATGATAATAATACTAAAATTAAAAATATTATAATGTCACCTAATGAATTAGGTATTATGTCTCCTAGAAGAAGGAGTGAATATAAAGAAATTAAAAGAGTTAATTTTTTTCAATCTCCTACTTTTAATATTCATCATACTCTTACTCAAGAACATGAAGATATTTTAAATAATTATGATGATTTTGAAATTTTACAAAATAAAAAATTGTTACATGAAATTAATGAAAAAATTACTTATTTTACTATAAATAAAATCAATAGTTTTATTAGTAATAATGAAATTGAAAGTTTTAATAATTTAGATTTTAATTTTGATTTAATTAATAAAAAAGAATTGTTTCCTCTTATTAAGTTAAAAAAACAATTTGTTTTTTATTCATATTTAAGTCAATTTTTAAGTAAAAAACAAGTTCAATTTTGTAAAGATTTTTATAAATTGTGTAAATCTAATAAATATGAAAATTTATCTTTTATATTAAATATTAGAAATTTTAGTATAGTAGTTGATGATATTTTTGATGAATTTAATATAATTATTAATAATAAAAAAGAATTTCTATTTAAAATGAAGTCAATTGAAAAAATTTCTATTTCATATATTTTTATAATCATTTTTATTTTTATTCATAATGATTTATGTTTTATTACAGATAAAGATTTAGTTATTTTACTTTTAAAAAGCATGAAAATTAGTTATTCATCTTCTTTAGATTTTCAAAAGTTTTGTGATTATTTAATGTTAATTACAAGAAATCAATTTATGACTTTTGATGGGAAATTTTTATTTGTTCAAAGATTTGTTAATAATATTTTTCTTCATAAAAATAGTCATGAATTATTAAAAAAATCAATAAGTTATTTTTCAGTAATTAATAAAGATTTAAAATTATTTATTGATAACGATATTCAAAAAATAAAAAAGGGAAAAAATATTAATTTAATTTCAAAAATTGAAGAAATATATTATAAAATAATTGATTATTACACTTATTAATTAAAAATTAAATTTTTATATATTATTCCAATAACATATTGTTATAATATTTTTTTTAAAACACTATAAATAAAAATATCTTTTTTTTTGTAAACAAATACTTTTTAATTTATTCAAAAAATTACATTTTAATAAATAATGATTTATAAATCAGAAGGAGCAAATTTAGATTTTAATTTTCTTATTTGAGCATCACCAAGTCCAATATTAACAGTATTTCTTCTTTTATTATTCCCTCTTTTTTGATTATTATTAATTAAAATTTCACTTATATTATCTTTAAAAATCATATCATTAACATTATTTTTACTTCCATCAATATTAATATCACTATTTAAAAGTTTTTGAATATTTAAAAAATCATTTTCTTTAACAGTCCCTCTTCTTTTTTTAATAATATCCAAATTATTTTTTTTAATAGAATTTCTTCTTTTTCCATCTTTAGAATTAATTTTATTTATATTAGCTTCTGGTTTTTTATCATATTTACTATTAGGTTTAAATTCTCTTAAATTTGGAGTTTGTGATAATGGAATTGACATTATTTTACTATTTATATTAGAAGGAGAATTTTCAACAATTGATATTCTTGGAGTATTATGTAATGATTTTCTTCTTTCTTTTATTGGTTCACTTTTTAATGAATGAAGTTCAAATTTTCCTTGATAACTTTTTAACATATTTATTTTTGCTTCTTTTGTTTCTATCATATTTTCTTTTGTTGCAAAAAAATGTTTTATTTTATTATTTTTAATCATTTCATCTTTTTTAATTTCTCCTTCTACAGAATTTTTAAAACTTATTCTAATTTCATTTAATCTTTTAATCATTTTTGATTTTTTAAATTTAATAACTTCTTTCCAATTATTATATAAACTTTCATTATGTTCAAAAAATCCTTTAATAATATTAACATCAACAACGAAAATTTTTGCAGTATCAGATTCACAAATTCCAGAAATAAATAATTTATTATTATAAATAAATTCATCTAATCCTAAAATTTCTCCTTTAGTAACAATAGAAATTACAACATCACTTTCTTTATCATATTCTTCATTAACAAAATGAGTTTTATTTTGTAAATGATCAATATATTTATTAATTTTTTTATAATTTAATTTAGGAATAAATAATTTAATTTCTCCTTCTCTTAAAAAATATATTTCATCTCTTTCAAAACCACTTTTAAAAATAAAATCTCCTTTATTTACATTTCTCTCAATAAAATAATGCCAATAAACTTTTAAAATTTCATGATTATTTACATTTTTAAATAATTGAGTACTAAAAATAAAAGAAGATTGTTCTTTTTTATTTTTTCTTTGAATATCTCTTATTAATTCTCTATAAACTTCTGCAGTTAAAGTACCAAAAACTGAATCTTCTTTAACATAAATTGATGCAGTTCTTTTTGAATCTTCATTAATTAAAGCGATTTCTCCAAAAGTACTTCCTTCACTTAATTCACTTACTTTAAAATATCCTACAATATTTACTTTATGATATTCATTTTCTTTTTTTAATATCATATTTAAATTTATTTTTGATTTACTTTCTTTTTGTTCTATTATTGTTTCTGCATTTATTTTATTTAAATAATTATCTAAATTTGATTTATTTACTTTTATTGTACTATCATATGATTCTATTTCATTTTTATCAAATTGGAATATATTAATATTTTCATTATATGTTTTTTCTAAAAGATATCTTTCATTACAATTATATAAATATTTTAAATGATTTTTATATTCATCTCTATTCATATATGATTGAAATGTTTTTGGTACTAAAACTATTACTTCTCCTTTTAATGTAAAATAAAATGTTTCTCCTATTTCTCCAATTGTCATTAAAAATGAATTTCCTATATGACTTTCTATTACTAATTCTTTACTTATTCTTGATAAAATTTCATTTTCTCTTTTTTCATTTTTTCCTGTTTGAAGTATTGACATAAAATTTGATAAATGTGAAATATATGTTTTTATTATATATAATTCATGAGGTTGTCTTTGTTCTTTTGATAATATACTTTGAAGACATTCAGATATGTCTTTCGAATGCATATATTTTTCTAATTCTATTTCTTCTGTTTCTAATTGTTTTATTTTATTAAATATTTTTTCTAAGTTTTTTACACGTTTTTCTTCTCTTATTATAAAACTTGGTCTTCTATTTTGCATTGACATTATTTTAACTAAAATATTGTATTATTTATTGATTAAAAAATAAAATTTATTAATAAAAAAATATTTAGAAATTTAATAATAACAAAGAATTTATGAATTGTTATTCTTTAAAAAAAATAATGATTATAATTTAGGAAAAAATGTTTTTTAGTTAAAAAAAAAATTTAAAATTTAATGATATAAAAATAATTGTATATCTTCCCAAATTATAATTTAATTAAAGATATAAAATAAATTTAATAGTTAAAAATATTTATAGATTGAAAAATATAAAATGATTGATGAAAATTAAGAAATACAAAAATAATGAATTGTCAAAATTACTATTTTTAAAATTAAAAAATATTTTTATATTTTCTTATTAAGGAAAATTTCACTAAGATAAAATATGTGTTTTTAAAAAGAGACTATTCGCTGAAAAAAACATGAGAAGAATTTATAAAATTATTTATTCTGTTTCCTCATCTCATTTAATAAATATTAAATAATAATAATTCATTGAGATTTATTTTTAAATAATGATATAATATTAAATGATATAAAAAATAAAAAAATAATAGAATAAAAGGAATAATGTGATTATTATTAAAATATCCAATTATTATTCTTGATAAAAGACCTGTTGAATTTAATTTGTTTGATTTTATAAATAATTTAAAAAAATAATATAAATTTATTAATTTGAAATCATCAATGTTAATAAGATAATTATGAAAAAATTGTGAAAAATGAGAAATAAAAGAATTATTGTTAATTTTTTGGAAAGGATATTTTGGATTATAAAAATATCCAGTTTAATTGGATTAAATATTCTAATTATGAAATATAATTATAATTGATTTGGGTAATTCACAATTACATTATTTTTTTTTATATTTATTTTTTTCAATTTTAAGGTTTTAGTTTTTTATATTTTCTTAACAATCCTTTTTTTTAAACTAAAATTTTTATATATTATAAATAATTTCTATTATTTAGTTAAATTTATTAAATTTTATTTACTTATTTTATTAAAAGAATATTCATTTTTAAATTTATTAAAATAAATTTCATTAAATTGATTTAATATCTGTAATTATTGGATTTGGAGTATTAATATAGATTTTGTTTATAAATTAATTGTTTGAATAAATATTTTTTTTCTGTTGTTTTCTCTTAAGATTTTTTTATTTAGTTAAATTTTTTCTTCAAATTTTATTATCTTGTGAATTTATTATTTTTTCTTTTTTATTATTCCTTTATTTTTTCATCATTTTTTATATTATATTTTAACAATATTTTCTAAGATTTTTTCTAATATCTTTTTTTTTATTTCCTTTATTCCTTATTTTCTTTTTTTTATATCTCATCTTATTTATAATCTTATTATATATTCATAACATAATTATTTTTTCTTTCATAGAAATTTTTTGTTCTTTTTTTCACTTTAAACAAACCTATTTTAAATCTTTATTTAATATTCAACTCTCAAAATAATAATTAAAAATGATAGAATTAGGAAAATTTATTTATCAAAAATATAGAAATAATGGAATGAAAAATTTCACAAGATTGGCAAAAAAAAGATAATAATTATATTTTTGGAAGGAAATTTGAATTTTTAGTTTTTTCAAAAGCTAATTTGACAAATCAAAAATAAAAATGGACATCAGGTAAAACAGAAAAATAGGATAATGAAAAAGTTGAAATATGTTGGATAAAAACTGGAGGATCAACAGAAAATGAATGGAATAAATATCAAACATGGAAATGTGATAAATGTAATTATGAGGGTAGTAACTTTATAGAATTTATAAATTATTCTTCCTTAAATATAAATAAGAAAATTATAAAATATTTCTTTTATTTATAATTAAAAACAATTTGAAATAATTTATTTATGATATATATTTTTAATTCATCAATGTTGTAAATATCTTTTTTTTTTACAATTATTGATGTGATTATTTTTTTAAAAATGAAAATAAATTAAAAAATGTTTATCAAAATTGTAAAAGTGTTTAATATTTTAAAAAGTTAGGAAAAAAAATTAAAAGTATTCATAATGATAGATAACTGTTAAAAAAAATAATAGAAGAAAAGAAAAAAAACTATATATTTAACTATTCATTCTTGTCATATAAAGGATATAAAAATATTAGGAAATGATTATTTTTAACTATTTTTTAATTATATGAGGAATATATCATCAAAAATTATTAATTTCATTTATTAATTTATCTCTTAATTCTTTTAATTCAATACATTCATTAATTAAATGTTTAATATTATTATTTTCTTTTTTACATAATATACATTTTTTAAATATATCTTCTCCAAAACATCCTCTATGACACATAAATTTAAGTAAAAGAAAATCACTATCAACATACCAAGAATATATTTTATTTTTTAATCTATTATTAAATTTATCATTAATTATATATCCTTCTTTTTCTCCTCAAAATTTTAATTTTTGAGTAATAAACCTTTTCAATTAATATTGATGGTATATCATTCGTATTTAATATTTGTTTTATTTTGTATCATACATTGTTAATTTTTCATTAAAAATATATTCATATTTCTCCTTTAATTTTAGCTATTTTTAAAAATTGGATGTATCGGGGTTCGAACCCGAGGCCTTTCGCATGCAAAGCGAACGTGATACCACTACACCATACACCCAATTTGATATTTTTAGAATAAAATTTTCTTTTTTTTAAATTATTTATCTATTGAATAAAAGGAAACTTTATTAATAAATAAGGTTTATATATATTTAAAAAAATCTATTAATTTATTAATATAATATAAAATTCTTGGTAAAATTTTTACTTTTTTTAAAATATAAAAAAATGTATAAAATAAAATTTAATAATATAAACTCTTAATAAATAAATAAATTATCAATTTAATATCAATAAAAAACCTTTATATATAAAAAAAATCCTTATGTATACAAAAATTAATTTAATTATAAGTAATTAAACTTTTATTAATATGTTTAAAAAACTTCAACTTCAAAAGTAAAAACAAACAAATTTGAAAAATACAAATAATCCCAAGAACAAAATATTTTCTATTATCAACAAACTTATCAATTTCTTTCCATAAATTAATAAGTAAAAACCCAGTAGATTGTAAAACCCCAATAAATAATAAAATCCATTGTAATTTCTCAATAGGAATACACAAAATCATAATAGGAATATAAATACTAAAAGAATAAGAATAAGTACATAAAATTAAAATAAAAGGTGTATTACTTCCAAAAAAATACATAACAACATAAATAATAATAGGAAGACAAAATCCAATTCCATAAATAATATAAGCTGCTTTTGGTATAAATTGTTGAAAATAATCTTCATTTGTTATTCCTTGTAAATATTTTGTCATTGAACCTGATGCTGATATTACAAAAATTAATGTTGTAAATATCCAAAATGGTCCATATAAATCTGGTTTTTTTTCTATTAAATTGTAAAATCTACTATTTAATGGAATTAATGATGATATTAAACGTTCTTTTATTTCTTCTGTATCTATATCGAAATATTTTTGGAGAAATGATATGTTACATTTTAATTTATCATACCAATTTTCATTTATATCTTTATCTAATTTATTCATTATTGCTTCTGCAAATGTGTTATTATTGTTATTATTGTAATTTTCATTATTTTCATTTTGATTATTTTGGTTATTTGAGTTTGGGTTTATTTTTATGTTTGGATTTTGGGAATTATTTATATTTGTTGGACCAAATGATGGTGGATTATTTGGGTTATTTTGAATTATTTTATAATTATTTTTATTTTGATTTTTATTAAATGATTCTTCAAATGGTAAAAAATCTCTTTCACTTTCTCTTTGAGTATCTCTATTATAGTTTTCAGGATCAGTAAACATTTTATTATTTTATTAAATAAATAAAGTAAATTATTTTCATAATAATATATTTCATTTATAAATTAATATTTCTTATTATGGTTATTCAATCACTGATATAATGAAAAAATCAGAATATTTAATTAAATAATATAATTCCTGTTTCTTTAATCAATGTATTCAAAATGAATTTATTGATTTCTACAAATTAAGCATATTTAAAAAAATTATTAATGCCGAATCATTTAATTAAATTGATTCTCATGAAAAAAAATACAACAAGTTATTCTGCATTTTTGGTAGATAATAAATTATTATTTAAGTATATAATGAATACAAAAGGTTCTTTATGTGATGGGGAAACATATATTAAATTTTTAATTATAATAATCGTAAAAATATTTCAAAATGAAAAGAAGTTAGAAGAAATATATAAATATTATCAATTAATCAATTTAAATATTTTTAATGAAAAAAATAGATTGTTTTTAACAACTTATTCTGATGAAATTAAATCGAATTCGAATTGATAAAAAATAATGATACAATAATATCAGAATGTAAATTTTATAATAAAATGATATTGAAAATTTCAAATATTTATAAAATAATAGAAAAAAAAGCAATTTTAGGATACATAGGGAAAATTAAAAATTATATTAAAGAATAATCAAATGGAAAATATATATTTAAATTATATTGAATTATCAGCTCAATTTTTGAATTTTCTCCTATAAATAAATATCAATCAATAGATTCAAAAGTAAATAAATCAACTAATTATGAATATTATTATTCTTATTTAATCTTCCAATTTGAGAATCAAGAAAAAAATTAAGAAAAAAATAATATTTACATCAAAACCATTAATAATCCAATTAATATTTGAAAATGAACAATTATGAATTATAATTTAAGAAATTTGAAAAATTAGTCAAATATTTCTATAAAATTTTCAATTTAGGAAAAAATTTTTTCATACTGATAAAAATTCAAATATTTAAATAAAAAATGACTTATTGTATTTGTATTTAGGAATATTATTTCTGAAAAAAAAATTTTAAAAAAAATTTTTCAATTAAAAACTATGAAAATGAAAAAAATGAATCATATGATGATAATATATTAAATAATTTAGAATTTGATGAAGTTATTGTAAAAGATAAAAAATTTTTTAAAATATGTTTTTCAATAATATATGAAAAACCAATATTTTTTTTCAACTATTTTTTTTTGGTAATTCATTATTTTATCCATTATTTTTAAGATTAGTAATTTTATGTTTTATTCTTTCATTTTTTTCTTTAAATGTATTATTCTTTACTGAAAAATATATAATTAAAAGAAATAACCCTAATTTGAAATTAAATTTTCTTTATATGAAATTAAAAATGTGTTTATGAATCTATAATAACTCATTTTGTAAGTTAATTTATTATTTCTATTCTATCAATATCATCAACCTAATATGAAATAATAAATGAAAAAGATTATTCTACAATGAAGGAGAAATTAAATAATTAGATTGAAATTACTCAAAAAAGTTAAAATTATTATTATTAATTGTAATTTTAGTGGATGATTTAATTATTTGGTTTTGTTAATTATTTTTAGCAATATATATTAACATAATCAATTAAATTAGTTTGAAGCAAATATAATAAGTATTGATATTAATATTGTAATACTTTTAATTTTATATTTTATTTGCTCAATATTTATTTTTAGCTATCAAATTTAAAAATCTTATTATTTTTCAAATAAATTAATTTTTACATATTTTTATATAGGATTATTTTAATTTATTTTAAAAAATATATTAAAATTAATAATATATTCATATATATTAAATTAATTAATATATTTAATTAATTTAAAATTATTTATTATTTTGAATATAATATAAAATAAGTTAGTTAACTTTTTGTTTATAAGACTTTATAAATAATAATTAATACTTATATTTAACTTTCTTTATATTGTTTTCTTATTCTAGCAAATTTAACATCAAAAATTTGAAAAAAGTTCAAAGCATAAAATCTAAACATATCTAAATAATGATTATCATCATATTTATTTTCTAATTGTATATTAATATAATCTTCCATTGTTTTAGCTTTCCTTAATCCATAAAGGGCAACCAAATCTATTTTTTTTATTCCTTTTAAAATAAATAAATTATATAAATATTCAATCTTTAAATTAAAGAAATCTTTAAAAGGTTCTCTATCATTAATAAGTTTATTAATTAATTTATAATTTTTTGTAGAATCAAAATTTTTTTTTTTATTCCCAATGTCACATAAAATATAAGATAAAGACTGTTCTTTCAAATCAAGATTAAATCTAATTGAAACATCAGAAATATTTTTATTATTTTCAATTTTTGTAAATTTAAATTTCTGTTTTTTATAAATTTTTTTAATGTAATCATTACAAAGGTTAATTATAAATTTAAAAAAGTGTACTTTAATTCTTCTTAAAATATTATCTTTTTTAAATTTAGTATGTTTAAAAGAATCTAAATTCTCTGGTTCTTTAGGATAATTTTTTTTAGATATTGTCTGTTCATTTAAACAGTCAATTAAAGTAATTTCTTTGGATTTTGTATCATTATCATTATTATAATCAATATCAATATTTGTTAATGAATTTTGGTATTGTTCGAATATATCACAATTATCATTTAAAATTGAATTTAATTCTAATAAATAGTCATTTTCTTGGTATATGTGATTGATTATATCATTTTTATCGTTCATATTATAAATGTAATTTTAGATTTATTTTTTTAAAAGTAATAATAATTAGTAAAAGATAATGAATGTTATCTTTATTTTATCATTACCCCTTTGTTTTTGAAGTTCAATCAAAGTCTTTCAATCTTTATATTTATTTCATGGGGTTTTTGTTTTTTAAGTATGAAATCATATTGATTTCTAATTATAATAGCTTTTATATTTATTTTATAAAAGATTTTTTTAACTATGAAAACATATTATGATAGTCTAATAGGATTGGATATAAAATATTAGTATAATAATTTTTTTTAATTAATTAGAAAGTGATAAAGAAAAATTAATTAATAAAAAAAAGTTGGAAAAATTAAATTAAATTATATTAAATAAATAAAAAAGTTATAATAACAATTACATATAATAAAGAAAAATATAAAAAGTTGATGTATAATTATTTTTGTGATAATAAAATTAGATATTTGGTAAAAATATATGAAATTTTTTTAATTATAAAATAATCTTTTACTAGTTTTTTATTGTATAAAATATTAAAAATAATAATAAAAATAATATTTAACTTTTTTTTATTTATAATTCATTAAATTGAAAATTTTTGAATTGCTTAAAATATATCCAATAATTAGTTAATTTATATATCAAATTTAATTTAATATAATATTTTTAAATCAAATATATTATGTTTTTAATGTTTTTTTATAATATATCAAATTTCATTTCATATATACCAAAATATTATTATTTTCATAATAAAAGTATGAAATAACAAGAATTTAAAAATATAAGAATATGATATAATGAAATAAAATACAACATTAATATATATAATTTCTATCATTAATAAATTTATATTTATCAATCATGTCAAATTAGATTCTTTAGATAAAAATATTTTATTTTGTGGAAGGGAAATTTGTCTTTGTTTATTATAATAATTATCAATTTTTTTCTTTGAATTAAAATCATTTAAATTATATCCATTATTATTAATTTGTCCATTTTTTAAAACAATATCACTTATCATCCCAATAATATAATATTCAGAAATTAATTTTTCCTCACTTAAAACTTTCATTCTAATATTTAATAACTGACTAATAGTTTGATTAGGTTTTAAATTCAATTTATTACATAAAATATCCAAACAAGTTAAATTCCTTAATTTCAAACCTTTCTTAATAAAAGAACTATTCAAATTAACTTTCGAAATATTAGTATCATTAACATAATTATTAAATTGACTCCCATTACTACTTCTACAATAATTTCCATTATTTTTTTTAGTCAAAATTGGAGTTGTAATAGGATTATTTAAAAAATCAGTTAAATTAATAGAAGTTAAACCTTTAGTACTAGTTTTTTTTCCAAATTTCCCAGTTTTTTTCGAAATATCACATTTTAAATCAGTAATTAAAGTAACTTCATGAATTAAATAATTTAAAAAATACCCCATTATCATAATTAATTTACTAACACCACTTATACTAGCACAAATATCTTGAATTTTTTGATATGTTCTATCATAAACTCCAGCTTGATTTCCCATCCAAAAATAAAAAACTCCATAAATTCCAGAATTAAACATTTCAATTGTAAATTTTTCATTTACATCTAATGCAAATGAATTTAAATTACTTTCTTCATTAAAAATTATCCCAGCATGTGTTGCAATTTTCAATGGTTTATAATTTAAATTATTAATAGTAAAACTTTCTAAAATCATTTGATTTCTTATTTTATTATAAAATCTAGTTAATGGATTATGATAATTTGTAATATCAGCATATTGATCAATAAAATAAATAGCAAAAGAAAATGATTGTAAAGCAAAATTATTAGAAGTATTAATATCATAACAATTATTTTTCCCTATTTCAGAATGATTTTGACATCTAACAAGAAAAATTCCATATGTATTTCCATTAGGATTTGAATTACCATGTTTTAAAACAGGATATTCAAAATTAACATCATTTTTCTCATAAACAATTTTACTACTAGCATTATAAAATTTCTGAATACACATTCCTTGTATAAATGAATTTTCATGATCATCTAAATAACTTTTTAAATTACCAATATCACTTTTAGTACAAGGACCATAAATCCAATGATTATATTTTGTCATATTTGTATCTTCTTCAATTACATCTGCATTATCATAAACACCAAAAATTGAAAAAGCTCTATCATCATATAAAATATTATATTCTTCACCAGTTACTATAAAATGGAAAATTCCTGATGAATTTAATGGGAAATATCCTGTGTCTGATAAGTATTTGTTGTAGAAAAATGATGTTGGATTCATTTTTAATAAGAAATCTAAAGAAAATACTATACTTAATGATATTATTGCAACATATGCTATTATTGTTAAGAGACCTGATAAAGATGAGGAGTGACGATCACCTTTTTTGTAGTAAAGGGTTATTGGAGGGGAGAGATTGTCACAGGCTTTTAACATTTTTTTTTTTTTTTTTTTTTTTTTTTTTTTTTTTTTTTTTTTTTTTTTTTTTTTTTTTTTTTTTTTTTTTTTTTTTTTTTTTTTTTTTTTTTTT
>Ga0256407_10003825_pt1 | contig 26086 bp, 21 predicted proteins | sample RumenRJG_04DNA_FD_193489 | JGI IMG/M metagenome (GOLD analysis project Ga0256407, IMG submission 193489) | Bovine rumen microbial communities from Lethbridge, Alberta, Canada - RJG_04 | ecosystem: Host-associated > Mammals > Digestive system > Stomach > Rumen | place: Canada: Alberta... | reverse complement strand
CCCCCCCAGTCGGATTTCAGCACAGGCCGACCGACGACCTGAGATGGTCACAGGAAATCATGTCAGTGATGATGTGCAGACGCGGATTCTCGTGGTTGAGGACAATGCCGATGTGTCAGCCTTCATCGGCAGCGTGCTCGGAGAAAGCTATGCCGTGGCCTACGCCTCGGATGGCGCCGAGGGTGTGCGGAAAGCCACTGAATGGATGCCCGACCTCATCGTCACCGACGTGATGATGCCCGAAGTTGACGGCTTGGAGCTTTGTCGCCGCATCCGTTCCTCGGAGATGACCAACCATATTCCCATCATCATCATCACTGCCCGCACAACCGACAGCGACCGCCTCAATGGCTTCGAGGCTGGGGCAGAGGCTTATCTTTGCAAACCCTTCCTAGCGGAGGAACTCCTGCTCCGTGTCAGTAAACTCCTGGAACAGCGACGCCTCCTCCAACAGAAATTCAAGTTGTCGATGGCTGTGAACAAGGAAGAGAAAACTGGCTCATCATCCACTACTCATGAGACCACCATCTACGAACGCAACCTCTCCGAAGCCAACAGCGCCTTCCTGCGCAAAGTCAATGAGGCAATTTTGCGCCTGATGCCGGAGGGCAAGCTCGACGTACAGGATGTAGCGGCTGCCGTTTTTCTGAGTCGTTCACAATTCGGGCGGAAACTACGTGCTGTGGTGGATATGTCACCTTCCGATTATATCAACGACGTGCGTCTGAACGAAGTTCGCCGTCTTCTCCATGTGCAGCCGCCATTGACGCTGCTTGATATTGCCTTGCGTACAGGTTTCTCCGACCATGCTCATCTCACCCATGCTTTCCGCCGCAAGTTCGGCATGCCTCCTTCTCAGTACATCCGTCAGAGCAACGCTGATTAGATTTCATGCCCTCACTGGGCCTCGGGGGCACATTTGCGCCATGGTGTCAAATTAATGACGCAAATAGACAAATGCGGAAACCACTGGTTTCGTAATTTTGCTGATGAAAAATAACATCAGCTATGAGTGTAAAAACCTACAGCAACAAAAAATTGCTCGAACAGTTGTCCCTGGCAATTCAAGACAATATGGCGCTAGGAAAAGTCGATATCAAAACACTGGCCGACCAACTGGCTATCAGCACCTGCCAACTCAACCGCCGTGTCAAAGAGGCAACCGGTCTGACCTCATCAGGCTTCGTTTTGAGCGCCCGTCTTGCCAGAGCCAAACGATTGCTGGCCCAATTCCCTGAAATCACCATCTTCGAGATAGCCCATCAGTGCGGCTTTGCTGATACCGCTCATTTCAGTCATGTTTTCAAGCGTAAGGTAGGGCTTTCCCCCACGCAGTTTGTTTTCCGTCTCCAGTGCCAGAAAATCCCTCAAAAGGAGTGATCATTTTTTTGATATGCATCCGATAGACAACTATATGCATCCGATAGACAAATAAGTATTGTAAAAAAATGCTAATTTTGCATATTGGCATATGTAAACTACTGAGATGAGTTGCCTGTCCGACGTGGCCAAAGCAACTCCATTTAACACGATTCTATACAAATTAATAATAGTTCTAACTTAATTATTTATTAACATGAAAACAATCAAGTTCTTAACATGCTTGTTGCTCGCCCTTTTCATGGGTACAACTGCAAGGAGCCAGACACCAGCCGTCTATCTCAGTGGCTCAATAAATGGCAAGACCAAGGTCATATCCAACAAGGGACAGACTTACAATTACAATGAGCCTGTCATTACCAGTTTAGGTGCCAATAAAGATGGTGTCTATGCTTTGGCAAGAACAAGGTCGGTCGAGTATACCACTTTTGAACATAATGAAAATACCTTTGATTGGGGCCAGCATTGGTACCAACCCCGATGGAATTGTAAATTGACCGGTGGAGGCGTTGTCTATAATAATAATTCTGTTTATAAGAGTTATACTGATCCGGATTGGAGAAATGAGGATTTCTATTCCTCCTTGGTGATGAAAGTAAGTGGCAACAATGTCATCGTCGCTGGTGTCCGTACCAGGAAATATAAATACGATAAAAATCATAATTATCATTTAGGCTTTGAGTCAATGCAGATCGGTGAGGTCAACAAACTATCTGTTTTCAGAGGTACTTGGCAGCATCAGGGAAATGCGGGTAAGTATTCTGCGAGATGGAGAGATGAACCTCTCAAAAAATTGCGCCCTATGGTATGTCATATCACCGACTGTGCATATTACAATGGGAAGATTTATGCTGTCGGCTGCAAGGAGCACGACGGTTCGGCTTATAACATGTCGAGCGCCCATACAGACTCCTATTACAACCATCGTGCCCAAATCTGGGAGAATGGCAAAGACTTCATGCAGGTCAGTTCCGGCGACTTCTCCAACAGCTGGGCCAATTCCATCACTTGTATAAGAGATAAAAACAGAAACAACCATTTCTACACTTGCGGATACAAATGGCAGCCCACTCAATATTTGCGGGATGATTTCAAGAGAAAAGCGTCAAACAGCCATAAGGTGACGCATATGGCTTTAGTATGGAGAGACAAGAAAGAGGTGACGAAATTATATGATCAAAAAACAGACCGCTCTGAGGGTTATCCTTACCCAGCGAAACAAATTGACAAGCAAGTGGTCATCAATTATGGCTATGGTTATTACTTATTCGATGAGGTCTTGTATGAGGTGCAGTTTAAGGATGACGGCTCCTTAAAGAGCAAGGCATCGGTCATTGGAGGTTCCAATATCAAGGTGCTGGATATCTGCTTCCCTGGTGTGTACAGGGCTGGAGGTTGTTATGCTCTCGTGGAAGAAAACGGTGAGGACAAGGTTTATTTAGTGGATTATGGTGGCAAACGAAAATTGATTCATAACTTCGGAAAGACGAATATGACGAAAAAATTGATTGCCGTCTGCGAACCATAGACATAGACGCCTGTGGCGGCAACTCCAATTAACACGATCCTATACAATAAAGATTAATAAATCTCACTTAAAATATTACTAACATGAAAACATCTAATTTTTTAACATGCTTGTTGCTCGCCCTTTTCATGGGTACAACTGCAAGGAGCCAGACACCAGCCGTCTATCTCAGTGGCTCAATAAATGGCAAGACCAAGGTCATATCCAACAAGGGACAGACTTACAATTACAATGAGCCTGTTATTACCAGTTTAGGTGCCAATAAAGATGGTGTCTATGCTTTGGCAAGAACAAGGAATATCGATTATTCCAAATTTGAAAATAATCATACTACTAATGATTACGGCCAGCATTGGTACGCCCCACGGTGGAATAGTAGAATTATTGGTGGCGGCGTTGTCTATAACAACAGTTCGGTTTATAAGAGTTATACAGATCCGAACTATGATGGTGAGGATTTCTATTCCTCTTTGGTGATGAAAGTAAGTGGCAACAATGTCATCGTCGCTGGTGTCCGTACCAGGAAATATAAATACGACAAAAATCACAATTATCATTTAGGCTTTGAGTCTATGCAGATTGGTGAGGTCAACAAACTATCTGTTTTCAAAGATACCTGGAAGCATCAGGGAAATGCGGGCAAGTATGATGATAGATTTGGGATTGGTGTTTGGCAGAAAAAGTTGCGCCCGATGGTATGTCATATCACCGACTGTGCTTATTATAATGGGAAGATTTATGCTGTGGGCAGCAAGGAGCACGACGGGAATGCTTTTAACATGTCGCTTACACATACAGACCACTATTACAACCATCGTGCCCAAATCTGGGAGAACGGCAAGGACTTCATGCAGGTCAGTTCTGGTGACTTCTCCAGCAGTTGGGCCAATTCCATCACTTGTATAAGAGATAAAAATCGAAACAACCATTTCTACACTTGCGGATACAAATGGCAGCCCACTCAATATTTGCAGGATGATTTCAAGAGAAAAGCGTCAAACAGCCATAAGGTGACGCATATGGCTTTAGTATGGAAAGACAAGAAAGAGGTGACGAAGTTATATGATAAAAAAGTAGGTCGAGAAGACGGTTATCCTTCCCCAGCGAAGCAAATAGACAAGCAAGTGGTCATCAATTATGGCTATGGTTATTACTTATTCGATGGGTGCTTGTATGAGGTACAGTTTAAGGATGACGGCTCCTTAAAGAGCAAGGCTCAGGTCATTGGAGGCACCAATATCAAGGTGCTGGATATCTGCTTCCCTGGTGTGTACAGGGCTGGAGGTTGTTATGCTCTCGTGGAAGAAAACGGTGAGGACAAGGTTTATTTAGTGGATTATGGTGGCAAACGAAAATTTATTCATAACTTCGGAAAGACGAATATGACGAAAAAATTGATTGCCGTCTGCGAACCATAGACATAGACGCTGATGACGCCCCATATCGTGCGAAGGATAATTGCATACTCTGGCCAGAATCCATCTGGCCAGAGTATTGGATGCCAAACAATCACCCATAAACGTTATTATCCACAGAGATGAGTTGCCGGTCCGTCGTGGCCAAAGCAACTCCATTTAACACGATCCTATACATCATAACCACTTAAAAATTTGCTAACATGAAAGCATTCAAGTTCTTGACATGCTTGTTGCTCGCCCTCTTCATGGGTACAACTGCAAGGAGCCAGACTCCAACCGTCTATCTCAGTGGCACCACAATATATCACAAAACCAGAGTCATATCCAACATGGCACAGGTTTTCAACTACGAAGAGCCTGTCATTACCAGTTTAGGTGCCAATAAACAAGGTGTCTTTGCTTTGGCAAGAACAAGGGCTTTCCCTTATACTTTTTGGGAACATAATGACAATTCTCGTGATTACTACCAGCATTGGTACGAACCCCGATGGAATTGTACATACATCGGTGGCGGCGTTATCTATAATAATAAAACTGTTTATAAGAGTTATACTGATCCGGATTTTGAAAATGAGGATTTCTATTCCTCTTTGGTGATGAAAGTAAGTGGCAACAATGTCATCGTCGCTGGTGTCCATACCAGGAAATATAAATACGACAAAAATCACAATTATCATTTAGGCTTTGAGTCAATGCAGATCGGTGAGGTCAACAAACTATCTGTTTTCAGAGGTACTTGGCAGCATCAGGAAAATGCGGGTAAGTATTATTCAAAAAATAGTGGATACACCAATGATGTGTTAAGAAAATTGCGCCCGATGGTATGTCATATCACCGACTGTGCTTATTACAAAGGGAAGATTTATGCTGTTGGTTGCAAGGAGCACGACGGGGATGCTTGGTGCTTATCGAGGGCCTGTAGAGAGTCCTATTACAACCATCGTGCCCAAATCTGGGAGAATGGCGAAGACTTCATGCAGGTCAGTTCCGGCGACTACTCCAGCAGTTGGGCTAATTCCATCACTTGTATAAGAGATATAAAAGGAAACAACCGTTTCTACACTTGCGGATACAAATGGCAGCCCAAGCAATATTTGCAGGACGGGAAAGTAAAGGGTAGTTTCAGTTATGATGTGAAACATATGGGCTTAGTATGGAGAGACAAGAAAGAGGTAAAGAAATTCTATGAGAAAAGTTTTCCTCGCGATTATGGTGTTGATTGCCGTAAAGCACAAGTCCTCAAGCAAGTGATCATCAATTATGGCTATGGTTATTACTTATTCGATCAGACCTTGTATGAGGTGCAGTTTAAAGATGACGGCTCCATCAAGAGTATGGCATCGGTCTTAGGAGATCACAATGTCAAGGTGCTGGATATCTGCTTCCCTGGTGTGTACAGGGCTGGAGGTTGTTATGCTCTCGTGGAAGAAAACGGTGAGGACAAGGTTTATTTAGTGGATTATGGTGGCAGCCGAAAATTGATTCATAACTTCAGAAATACGGGTATGACAAATAAATTGATTGCCGTCTGCGAACCATAGTCATAGACGCTGATGACGCCCCATATCGTGCGAAGGATAATTGCATACTCTGGCCAAAATCCATCTGGCCAGAGTATTGGATGCCAAACAATCACCCATAAACCGATATGATCCACAGAGATGAGTTGCCTGTCCGACGTGGCCAAAGCAACTCCATTTAACACGATTCTATACATCATATTATTTACCACATAAAATTTACTAACATGAAAACATCTAATTTTTTAACATGCTTGTTGCTCGCCCTTTTCATGGGCACAACTGCAAGGAGCCAGACGCCAACCGTCTATATTAGTGGCAATTTTCAAACCGGTAACTCCCAAGTCATATCCAACAAGGGACAGACTTTCACTTACAAAGAGCCTGTCATTACCAGTTTAGGTGCCAATAAACAAGGTGTCTTTGCTTTGGCAAGAACAAGGTATATCGAGTATCACAAATTTGAAAATAATGAGAATCGTAATGATTACGGCCAGCATTGGTACAGTCCACGATGGGATTGTAGATTTTTAGGTGGCGGCGTTGTCTATAATAACAATTCTGTTTATAAGAGTTACACTGATCCGGATTATGATAAAGAGGATTTCTATTCCTCCTTGGTGATGAAAGTAAGTGGCCAAAATGTCATCGTCGCCGGTGTGCGTACCAGGAAATATAGATACGACAAAAATCACAAATATCATTTAGGCTTTGAGTCTATGCAGATAGGTGAGGTCAACAAACTATCTGTTTTCAGAGGCACTTGGCAGCATCAGGGAAATGCGGGTAAGTATTCATCTCACCTCAATAAATTGCGCCCGATGGTATGGCATATCACCGACTGTGCTTATTATAATGGGAAGATTTATGCTGTGGGTAGCAAGGAGCACGACGGGGATGCTTGGAACATGTCTTATGCACATAGAGACCACTATTACAACCATCGTGCCCAAATCTGGGAGAATGGCAAAGACTTCATGCAGGTCAGTTCCGGCGACTACTCCAGCAGCTGGGCCAATTCTATCACTTGTATAAGAGATAAAAACAGAAACAACCATTTCTACACCTGCGGATTCAAATGGCAGCCCTTTCAATATTTGTATGATGATGCCTATAGAGCGGGGATAAACAGCCATAAGGTGAAGCATATGGGCTTAATATGGAGAGACAAGAAAGAGGTGACGAAATTATATGAACAAAAAACCGGTCGCGATAAAGGTTATCCTGAGTATGAATCACAAGTCGAAAAGCAGGTGATTATTAATTATGCCTATGGCTATTATTTAATTGATGGTGACTTGTATGAGGTGCAGTTTAAAGACGATGGCTCCATCAAGAGCAAGACTCAGGTCATTGGAGGTGGTGTGTGGGATATCTGCTTCCCTGGTGTGTTCCGAGATGGTGGTTGTTATGCCCTCGTGCGAGTTAACGATGAGGACAAGGTTTATAAAGTGGATTTTGGTGGCAAACGAAAATTGATTCATAACTTCGGAAAGACGGGGATGACCGATATGCTGATAGCCGTCTGCGAAGATACATCCGTAAGGTGATGCATATGACGCCTCATATCGTGCGAAGGATAATTGCATACTCTGGCCAGAATCCATCTGGCCAGAGTATTGGATGTCAAGCAATCTCTCCATAAATCAATCAGTCAATTTGTATCCATGAAACAACGAATAGAATTGCTACTGCTGGCCATCTGGCTAATGGCTGCATCTGCTGCCGCCCAGACAGTGGGAGGTGAGATCAGGCGGCCCAAGAAGACCGGCACCACCACTTCCACTTCAACCCAGAGAAACTCTTCTGGACGAAAACAAAACGACCAGAAAGGCTCAGGCAAGAAGACCTCGGGAACGTCATCGTCCTCCTCCCGCAACGACATCCTGAAAAAGATCAATGAAAACATGGTGTTTGTGAAAGGAGGCACTTTTCTCATGGGAGCCACACCCAACATGGCCTCTGATGCCGATGAGCAAGAGAAACCGGCCCATCAGGTGCAGCTCTCCGCATTCTATATCAACAAATACGAGGTGACTCAGGAGGAATGGGAGGCCGTGATGGGCACCAACCCCTCGGAGCAGAAGGGAGACCGCCTTCCCGTGGTGAAAGTGAGCTGGGACGACTGCCAAGCCTTCATTAAGAAGCTCAATGCCCTTACAGGCAAACATTACCGGTTGCCCACGGAAGCCGAATGGGAGTATGCCGCCCGCGACGGAGAACTTCAGTCGGGATATAAATATGCCGGAAACAACGGCCTGGGGAACGTGGCCTGGTATAGAGACAACAGCGATGATGAGCTGCATGAGGTGGGCACATGCCATGCTAGCACCTTGGGTCTCTACGACATGAGTGGCAATGTCTACGAATGGTGCAATGACGTTCCGAGATGGTATACCGACAAGAAGGAGGTAAACCCCCAAGGTGGCTCGAAAGATCACGAAAAGATTGGAAAATACCGGGTAGTGCGCGGTGGCAGTTTCGTCACCGATGCCAAGAAATGCCGGGTCTCCTATCGTTTGTGGACTACTTCTACAAATACCTCTTTCATCGATGTCGGCTTGAGATTGGCGTGCGACTCGGAAGCAGCCTCCATGGAGAAAAACAGCATCCTGCAAAACCTCATGAATAACATGGTGACAGTAGAGGGCGGCACATTCAACATGGGGTCAGACAAATATGATACCAGCGAGATGCCCGTCCACCAAGTGACTCTCTCCACTTTCGGAATAGGGAAATATGAGGTGACCCAGGAAGAATGGCAGATGGTGATGGGCTCCAATCCCACCACGACAAAGAACAGAGGAGCAAGGGTCCCCGTCACCAATGTGACTTGGAACGACTGTCAGAAGTTCATCCAGAAACTGAATGCCATGACCGGAAAACATTTTCGCCTGCCTACTGAGGCGGAGTGGGAATATGCAGCCCGTGGTGGCAAGAACGGGGGGCGGCATGTGTATGCAGGAAGCGATAAACTCGATGATGTGGGATGGTATAAAGACAACGCTGAGCATGCATCCCAGGTGGGCATGAAAGTCCCCAACGAACTAGGACTGTACGACATGACCGGCAATGTGTTTGAATGGGTGAACGACTGGTACGCTCCCTACCAGAACACCAAGCAGAACAACCCCAAGGGACCTGCCACAGGTTCTGACCGCCTTATAAAAGGCGGCTCGTTCCAAAACGTGGAAAAATACCTGCATGTGACCAACCGGCAGTTCCACCTTATGCCCGACCAGTGCTCGTGGAGTCTCGGTCTGCGACTCGCATGGTGATTCTTTCGCTATTATCACTCAACACCACTAATCGACCCATGGCTATGGATTTCATAAATGAGACACGTCTGGCTGACGGAACCTTACTTCAGAATGGCAAATACCGCATCGAGCGTAGCATCGCATCGGGAGGATTTGGCAATACCTACATCGTGACCAACACCGTGTTCAACGAGCGTTTGGCCATGAAAGAATTCTTCATCATGGGAATCAGCGAGCGAGAATCTGATCACACCACTGTAGCGGTGAGCAACACCATCAACCGCGAACAGTTTGACACGCTCAAGGAAAAGTTCAAGAAAGAGGCACTCAGGCTGAGGAAATTGCACAACCCCCATGTCGTGAAAGTACATGACCTCTTCGAAGATAACGGAACTGCCTATTATGCCATGGAACTGATAGAGGGCGTTTCGCTCGCCGAACGGCTGAAGACTACAGGAAAACCCATTGCAGAGACCGAGGTTTACTCTATCCTCCGTCAACTGCTCGACGCCTTGGAGGAGGTGCATGGCATGGGCATCTGGCATCTTGACCTCAAACCCGGGAACGTGCTCATCGACAAAGACGGACGGGCCGTGCTCATCGACTTCGGAGCAAGCAAACAGCTGAAATCCAACGAGGGCTATTCCACCACGTCCACAGCCATGTGCTACACACCAGGATACGCACCCACAGAGCAGATAGAGCAGAACCTCGACCGCATCGGACCATGGACAGACATCTATGCGCTGGGAGCTACCCTCTACAACCTGCTCACCGGCCGCAAACCGCCTTCAACCAGCGAGATTCAGGATGGAGCGCCATTCGTCTTCCCCCAACCTGTGAGGGAGCGCACCTCAACGCTTATCCAGTGGATGATGAGTCCCAACAGGTCAAAACGACCACAGAGCGTCAATGAGATCAGACAGTTCCTCAAAGCCCCTCTCAAAACCGAGTCATCTGCTGTCGGCGACGAGGTGACGACATTCGCCCCGTCAAAGGCCGGTCAGCAAACAACAACAACGGCAGCAACCATTACGGCCGACAAGAGCTTTAACAGGTCTTCCCTGTTGAAATGGGGAGGCATTGGCGTGGCACTGGTGCTGGTGGGCGTGGGAGCCTATCTTGGCCTCGCCCCAAAACATCACGAAGACACCCCACCTGCCGATATCACCGCTGTTGAAGAAACAGAGCCCAAGCAGGCAGAAAACCTCTTTTTTGAATCCAAACTTGGAACCTGCTCCTATACCGGCCCGATAGATGACGACGGAAAACCACATGGCAATGGAGAGGCGTCATTCACCGACGGAAGGTTATACAAGGGGCCATTCGTTCATGGGGAGATGACAGGCGAGGGCGCTTACTTCAAATACAGCAATGGCGATGTCTTCGAGGGTACCTTTGAGAACAACGCATTTGCCAAGGGAAGATATACCTTGAGTGAAGACGGGAGCTACTTTGAGGGAACTTACTCCAACGGACAACCCAACCAAGGAAAATGGTATGACAAAAACGGAAATATATTAGAATGACGGAAATTAAGATAGGAAGAGATGCCACGACTGGCCAACTGCGGGTGACAACCAACGGCAAGTCGGTGGCGATAGGAGAAAAAGACAGCGTGCCCAAAGGTGTGGGACGGGAGCACGTCAGCGTCACTATCGACGACGGCGGCGCTATCACCCTGCGCAACCTCAATGTCGAGAACGACACTTTTGTCAACAACATTGGAGTGGAGGTGAAACGCTTGAAAAAGGGCGACCGCATCGAACTGGCCCGGGAGCATTACCCGCTCTCGTGGGACGTACTCAACCCTTTCATTCCGAAGTTTGCCGACATACGGCCATTGAAAAAACTCTGGGACGACTATCAGAGTGAACTCCTCAACCTGCAGATTAAGGAACGGCGGTCGGGCGTGCTGCGCTCTGCCACAGGACTCATCACCATGGCAGCCATGGTGCTCAGCGTGTTCACAGGGCGTGACAATCCGCTGTTTCTCACCCTCTATGCCTTGGCGGGCGTGGTGTCAGCCTTCTTCTTTGTCAAGGCTTTCCGTGACTCCTCAAAAATGCCCAAGCTGCAGCAGGAGATACGCGAATCCTTCCCCAAGAAATATGTTTGTCCGCATTGCGGGCACTTTATGGGCAACCAGAGCTATGAGATTATCTCCCAAGGCAAAAACTGCCCGCACTGCAAAGCCATTTACATCAAATAACCAAAACCATAACATACAATGACAAACAACGACAACACCGTTTTCCGTGCCAACGAGAAGCAAACGGGAAAAGAGAGCATCAATGCGACTCAGAAGAGTGAGAAAAACAAGAAATGGAAGAAAGTGGGCATCGGTGCCGCTTCGGCCATCTTATTAGGAGGATCATTGACAGGAGGATCGAAAATTCTCGCAGCTGACCTGCCCGTGGATGATGCCGCCAATGACGGTGACATGCAGGCTACTGATGTGACAGAGGCCCAGGAATCATTCCAGAGGGCTTTCTCTGAAGCACGGCAGAGCGCCGGGCATAGTAGCTCATTCAGATGGAGAGGTGCCACCTTCAGCACACATACCACCGAGGAATGGGATAAAATGTCGGAAGAGGAGCAGGACGAGATAGCCGAACAGGCTTCCATGGATGATGCCGAGGAAGAGACAATGGATGACGCTCAAGATGTCGCTGCTGAGGATACACAAGATGTCGCAGATGAGCAAGCTCCAGAAAGTGGGGCAGACGCTGACGCACAGGCCGAAGACCCCAATTTCCTGCATACCATCATTGGGGATGTAGTGGGCAAGGTGACCGACAAGCTTACAGATAAGGCAGGTGAAGCCGTGGATAGTCTGCTCGGAAAAGTGCTGGGCACTGGAAGCGGTGGCAGCATGGATTCTGATGATGATGTCTCTGCTAGCGACACCACTGATGATGAAGAAGGTTCTATGACTCAAGATGCGGCCGACGGGAATGAGGAACAGACTTCTGATACTGGAGAAGAGGATATGGCTGAGGATGATGACACAGAGTCAGGCGAGATAGGTATACAGTCTGATGGGGAAATGCTTGATGAGGCGCCAGAGGCGAACGAAGAGCCAGTCTCACTTGCTGAGGAAATTGACTCTGAAGACGACGAGGACATCGCTGATGCCATAGAGGTTGATGCCGATGAAGGTGATTTGGTCGAACCTATTGTGGACGATTTCGAGGGTTCAGATTATGTAGATGTCACACCCTCCGATGATGATGAGGTCATGAGTGCCGAAATCATATCCGAGGATGACGGCGACGATGAGGTCTACGAGGCTGATGTCAACAGCGATTCCGCTGTGGTTGATGATGAGAATACAGCGAATCTCACGCCTGAAGCCACAACTGTGGAGGAACTCGCTGAATCCATCCAGAATGAGTCGGCTGGTCTCGATGAAGTCGAGGATACCAGCTACATCGGTGATGACATGACCGATGTTGGCATAACCAGTCCGGTGAACGACGACGACATGGCTTCCATGTAATCAATATTTCTACACAGATGACGCTGAGTTGCAGAAGAGACTCTGTATCTCTGCGTCTCTGTGCTTTCATTGTAGTTGGGCGCTTCATTCAGAGTGTAGCCCAATCCTTTACTTCCATATCATTGACTTAAACCGAAGCCATGGAAACAAAACGCGTTAAATGTCCAAAGTGCAGCAAAAAACTTGAGGTGGCCAACAAGAACCAAGAGAGTGTTCTGTTGGTCAGATGCCCGCAGTGCAACGCCAAGATGCGGGTGAAGTTCGACACAGGAGAAACGGTATTGGCCGATGCGGAAGACAGGTCTGAAATCATCGGATTGCTGAAAAACGGAGACAAATACTATCGCCTGCATGAGGGTGTAAATATCTTGGGAAGAAAGGTCACGCCGCCTCAGGCCGACGTGTCCATAGAGACCGACGACCTGACCATGAGCCGCAAACATGCCGCCATAGAGATTGTACGTCTGAAGAGCAATAAGGTCAAGGTTGTGCTCGGCGACCTTAGAACTCGGGAAAAAGCAGGCATCAAGCCTATTTTCCACGAGGAAATCCCACTTGATGCCGATGACCGTGTCGTCGTCTGCTTCGGCGACACCATCCAACTGGGCAATACAATCCTGAAATACGTACAGGAAATGTAGGCCTTTTGGAAAAAATCACTCCAAGTCAATCCTGAAGATGAGAATTAAGATATACAGGCCGTTGGGCATCTATGGAATAGGCCATCGCGACAATCAGGAAGACTCAATATGCCCGTCAGTGGGCAAAGCCTCCTCAGCAGAGCGGGTGTTCGTACTATGCGACGGGATGGGCGGACATGAACACGGAGAGGTGGCGAGCCAGACCGTGAGCTCCGCCATCTATGACTACATCCATGCTCATTGGCCGGATGACGACAAGGTGGACGACCGCCTCATCTATGATGCCATCAATGCCGCCTACGAGGCGCTTGATGCCAAGGATAGTCATTCCGTGAAAAAGATGGGTACGACACTCACCCTCGTGGTGCTACATGGGGGTGGATGCACGGCGGCGCATATCGGTGACAGCCGCATCTACCATTTGCGTACGGCTGAACGGCGCCTGCTCTACCGCAGCCGTGACCATTCTTTGGTGACAGACCTCTTTCTGTCCGGAGAGATCGCTTATGAGGAGATGGCCACTTCACCAAAGAGGAATGTCATCACCAAGGCCATGCTGCCAGGGGAGGACAACCGTGTGCGACCCGATATCGTGCACATCGGTCATCTTCAGAAGGATGATTATCTTTACCTATGCAGCGACGGTATGCTGGAGCAGATGGACGATAGCCAGTTGGTTGACTTGCTGTGTGCCCAAGATAGCGATGAAGTCAAGCGACAGCGGCTCATGGAGGCCACTACTGCCAACGGAGACAACCACTCTGCCCATTTAATACATATCCAGGAGGTAATAATGGATGAACATGAGACTGTGGTGGATGATGAGGGCACGGCACGCTGCAATTTCCTTAACATCCGCCCAGTCGAAGTTGAGGACAAGGCAGTGGAAGACAACCAAGAGCCAACAACCGTGACCCAAGAGAATCGGCCAGACTTGACAAGAAAGAAAGATAGCAGTTGGATGTGGTTGCTGCTCCTTGCCGTCATGGTTGCCACATTCCTGTATGTCATGATGAATAAGGGATGAAATGAGGCTCCTATCATATAACAAAAATGTTCAGGAGGCTTGAGCAAGCTTTCGGCTGAATGGCGGGCGAAGCCCGCATAAACAATCGCAACTCTGTTGCGTAAGGAATCTCCCCGCGACTCTTTGATGGGTCGCGGATACCTTAATGTCCGAGCGACCGAATAGGGAGCGGTTGAGCCCCCTCCCGATGTCGGGAGGGGGACGGGGGAAGGGTAGGTGCCCCTCCTTAGGATCAAGGAGGGGGCGGGGTGGTTGTGACCTCCAAGCCGAAGGCTTGGCCACTCGTTATTCGGGGCTTCATTTTGTGTGTCGCCCAATTCGTTACTCGGAAATAGAAACAAAAAAAACTTCGTATTTTGTTTCGTATTCCTCTCGGTTTGCACTATCTTTGCCGCTTCGCGGCGAAGATAGGCTGCGGTTCAGAAAAGAAAAAAATCAAGATTTATTTTGCTTTTCACTCACCTTGCACTATCTTTGCAGAAACAATCAAACCTTAATCACTGAAAAAATGATGAGATTATTCACATTGCTATTGCTCACCCTCAGTGCGCTCAACCTTAGTGCCCAAAATACGGATGTCACTCCCATGTCTCCCCCTGATTACAGCCTTGAGACCCTCCGCTCTTTCAAGTGCGAGGAAAAATATGGCGACATCAACAAAGATGGCATCGGCGACATCGCATTGATCTCATTCGTTCATTTCAAGGAGTTCATCTCCTTCGATGAGAATGGCGACACCCTCGATGCCAACCAGCCTGTTCTTGCCATCTTCTTCGGAAACAAGAACGGACAGTATGATTGTTTCAAGCAGTACGACAAAGTGCTGCCCTTCTCCGAGGTGAAATACCACACCATCGACTACTCACTCGATGTGAGCGACAAGGGTGTCATCACCATCGACCTCGATCATTTCTCGAGCATGGGGGGATGGGCCAACACCTCCTATCGCTATGTCTTCCGTTATCAGAATGGCGACATCTTCCTCATCGGTAGGGAAGAGGACTCCTTCATGCGAAACAGTGGCGATGGGACGAAGACGAGCATCAACTACCTCACGTCGAGAAAACAGGTCACTACCTACAATATGTTCGATGAGAAAGTGCGTCCCAAGGAGAAATGGACGCGTATTCCCCGGAAACCATTGCGCCTGATGGGAACCTGGACCCTTGAGGAAGAGAGCGAGGAATAGGATTTGCCGCCCCTTGATCATCTTTTTCCCTCATCAGTGCGAATAGCGGAGTATCCTGAACTTGTCGGAAAGGTGGATGATAACCATTCCTACGACAACGCAAGAGAGGAGTGTAAGGAAGAACACCGTGTAGGGTGAGTCGATAAACTGTCGGTAAATCCACAAAAAGGTTCCGTGGCTGCAGAAGATGATGACGCTCATCTTCCGTAGGAGTTTTGCATTACTAATACTGACGTCTCCCACCCTAATGACAAGCATGAAAATCAAAGGGCATGCGATGAGCAAGCTCAGGAAGCAGTCATCACTCCATATCCGATGGGTTCGGTAGATCACATAATACTCAAGATGAGCGATGATGAAGAAAGTGAGCGATAGAAACAGCAACATCCTCCAAGATACCTTGATATCGGCATAGGCAATCATCTTGCCTATCATAATCCAGACTAAGGCAGTGATGAAACTTAGATGTGGCTGACCTATGATTATGGAATAAATAGGAAGTATATGCTGTGTGGCCCAGTTGGGTGAGACCAATGAATAGTAGGTGGAGGTTCCACAACAAAAGAGATATAAGATCAAACTGATCGACATTGTCACCCAATCTGGTATCCTGGCCTTGTAAATGGCCCAATAGATGATGGCTGTCGAGATGATGGTGCTCGACAGGAACCATGAGGCCATGAATGTGCTGTTAAGGCAGAACGCTTGAAGAGCGTAGAGCAAAGCGCGGGGAAAACCATGAACATACCATTCCCGTTGCAGGGTGTTAGGCACGATAAACAGGATGGTCCAGAAAAGCAGGAGGAAAAAGATTCGCTTCAGGTATTTGGCAAGAGCATGCCCTCTTTCTTTGGCGTCGGAAATGTAGCGCAGTTTCGAAAAGAAGAAATATGAGCTCATGATGAAGAACAAGGGCACGGCCATGCGAAAGAGGGGGCGAAACGAAAGTGAGAATATGCCTGAGTGAAGGCATAGAATGAATAACGACAGTACAATCTTTAATATGTCAAACTTGTTGCCACCAATCTTCGGCCGGGCCTGAAGGCTTCCTGTTTTTGTGTCAGGTTCCATTCTTTTCCTGAATAACTTCGAAAAAACTTTATGGTCGCATCACCACTAGGCGATGCGACCATTATAGGTTATACAAAACTCCGTTTGATCTTGTCGACATAGGCATCGATTACGGCAACGGCGGTGATGCTCACCACATCGCGCACCGAACTGCCATAGTCGGCAAAGTGGATGGGCTTGTTCAGTCCCATCTGAATCGGTCCGATAATCTCGATGTCGGGCTCAAGGGCCTGGAGCATCTTATACGAAGAGCGGGCACTCGTCAGGTTGGGGAAGATCAGCGTGTTCACATCCAAACCGTGCAGGCGGTTGAAGGGATACAGGGTGTCGCGGAGTTCCCTGTCGAGGGCGGTACTGATCTGCATCTCGCCATCGATGGGCAGGTCGGGCATCTGCTTGTGTATCTGAGCCACGGCCTCACGCACCTTCCGGCTGCCTGCCGACTGGTCGGAACCGAAGTTGGAATGGCTGATCATCGCTATCTTCGGGTCCACATTGAAGAAGTGAACGGCGGTGGAGGCCAACTTGGCGATATCCACCAGTTTGTCGGCATCGGGGTCGTTGTTGATCAGGGTGTCGGCCACGAAGAAAGTGCCGCGCTTCGAGTTCAGGATGTGCATCGTGCCGAAAGTCTTGAATTCCGGGCGCACGCCGATAATTTCCTTCACTACCTTCAGCGTGTTGGAGTATTTGGTGTAAAGGCCGGTGATGAAAGCGTCGGCATCGCCGGTCTCCACCATCATCATGCCAAAGTAGTTGCGCTCAAACATCTTGTCGTTGGCTTCCTCAAAGGTGTAGCCATCACGCTGGCGCTTCTGGGTGAGGATGCGGGCATAGCGCTCGCGGCGCTCGGCCTCGCGGTCGTGGCGCAGGTTCACAATCTCAATACCCTCCAAACTGAGTTCAAGTTGGGCGGCCAACTTCTCTATGCGCTCGTCGTTGCCCAGAAGGATGGGGTCGCAGATGCCTTCGGCCTTGGCCTGGACGGCGGCTTTCAGCATCGTGGGATGGATGCCTTCGGCGAACACCACGCGCTGGGGATGGGCACGGGCGGTGTCGTAGAGTTTGCGGGTCACCTTCGTCTGCAGTCCGAGCATCTGGCGCAGATGGTTCTTGTAGCCCTCCCAATTGGTGATGGTCTTGCGGGCCACGCCGCTGTCGATGGCGGCCTTGGCTACGGCTGCCGACACTTCAGTGATCAGACGGGGGTCAACGGGCTTCGGGATGAAGTACGAAGGGCCGAACGTCAGGTTGTTCACCTTATACACGTCGTTCACCACGTCGGGAACGGGTTGCTTGGCCAGATTGGCGATGGCAAGCACGGCGGCCATCTTCATCTCCTCGTTGATGGCGCGGGCGTGTACGTCGAGAGCGCCACGGAAGATGTAGGGGAACCCGATCACGTTGTTGATTTGGTTGGGATAGTCGGAACGCCCGGTGGCCATCAGCACGTCGGGGCGGGAGTCCATGGCGTCCTCGTAAGATATCTCGGGCACGGGATTGGCCAGGGCAAAGACGATGGGCGAATCGGCCATCGAGCGCACCATGTCCTTCGTCAGCACATTGCCTTTCGATAGACCCACGAAGACGTCGGCGTCGCGGACGGCTTCCTCCAGGGTGTGCACGTCGCGGCGGTCGGTGGCGAAGAAGCGTTTCTGCTCGTTCAGGTCCTCACGGTCGCTGCTGATCACACCTTTCGAGTCGAGCATCAGGATGTTCTCCTTCTTCGCGCCAAGGGCCATGTAGAGCTTTGTGCACGAGATGGCGGCGGCTCCGGCGCCGTTCACCACGATGCGCACCTTCGCAATGTCCTTGCCGTTCACCTCAAGGGCGTTCTTCAGACCGGCAGCCGAGATGATGGCGGTGCCATGCTGGTCGTCGTGCATCACGGGGATGTCGAGGGTGCGCTTCAGGCGCTCCTCGATATAGAAACACTCGGGGGCCTTGATGTCCTCAAGGTTGATGCCGCCAAAGGTGGGAGCAATCCTCTCCACGGCCTCGCAGAATTTCTCGGGGTCTTTCTCGGCCACCTCGATGTCGAAAACGTCGATGCCACCGTAAATCTTGAAAAGCAGGCCCTTGCCTTCCATCACGGGCTTGCCGCTCAGCGCACCGATGTCGCCCAGTCCCAATACGGCTGTGCCATTGCTGATCACGGCCACAAGGTTGCCCTTGTCGGTGTACTTGTAGGCGTCGTCGGGATTCTCCTGTATCTCTAGGCAGGGGAATGCCACTCCGGGCGAATAGGCCAGACTCAGGTCGGTCTGGGTGCGGTAGGGTTTGGTGGGCTTCACCTCTATTTTGCCGGGGCGCCCGCTTTGATGATAGGCCAGTGCGGCTTCTTTCGTAATCTTTACCATGAAGTGTATTTTTATTGATGTGTAATGTTGCTGAATGGTGATGGTTGATGTCTACAAATTATTGAAAATCGCCAAAAATTCGTGCAAAGGTAGCAAAAACTATTCGCATGCGAATAGTTTTTCGTAAAAAAATACTATTTTTGTCCCGGAAAATAGGAATAGTTGTCCACTTAACTGCAAGAATATGCAAAAAAACGCTCCCAACACTACTTATCGCATGGATTTGAGAACCAAAATCCTGCATTGTGCCTTGTGCAATTTCAGGGAGAAGGGCATCAAGGCGGTCAAGATGGACGACATCGCCAACCAACTTTCCGTGTCGAAGCGGACGCTCTACGAGATCTTCAACAAGAAGGAAGACCTGCTCTTCGCCTGTGTCAAGTCGCACGACGAGGAGATGAGGCAAAGGCTGGAGCATCTCATTCAGAAAAACGACACGGTGATGGATATTCTGGCCGCCTTCTTGCGGCTGCATATCGTGGAGAGCTGCCACACCAACCCGCTTTTCTATGCCGAGTTGCCCAAATATCCAAAGGTCATGGAGTATATCGACCGCAAGCACGACACACAGCGTGGACAGTCAATCGGATTCATGCTCAAAGGGGTAGAGGAGGGGTTCTTCCGCGAGGATGTCAACTACACAGTCATCACCCACATGACCGAGGTCTTCATGCAAAATGTCATGGACACCCAGTATTATCACACTTTCCCCATGCCCGAGATCGTGAAGAATGTCATCTTGCTCGTGCTGAGAGGGGTATGCACCGAGAAAGGACTCCAAAGACTTGACCTGATCGACTTCGATTCGATGGGCGAGTGACGGGGCGTCACACGCGCTCCACTTGCTTCACGCCCTTCACCGTGCGCAATTTCTTGATGAGGGCCTCCAGGCGCGACGTGTCGTCGACCTGCACCACGAGGATGCCGCCAAACAAACCGTCATGGCTGTCGATGTTGATAGAGCGCATCACAATCTTCTCTTCTTTCGATATGATGCTCGTGATGTTGTTCACGATGCCGATGTCGTCGTTGCCCACCACACGCAGGGTGATGGAGTATTGCGACGTGCCCTTGCCACTCCAGCGGGCACGTACGATGCGGTAGCCGAAACGCTTGCGCAGCTCTGGGGCATTGGGGCAGTTGGCACGGTGCACCTTGATGCCGCCGTTCACTGTCACAAAACCGAAAATGTTGTCGCCATAGATGGGGTTGCAGCATTTGGCCAACTGGTAGTCGATGCCCTTCAGGTTGCGGTCCACCACCAGCACGTCGTCGTTGTGCAGGGCTATCTGCTCGTCGGGGTTCTCGTAGTTGAACTCCTCGGCACTGCGCACGGGCACCTGGGGGGCATTGCCGCTCAGTGCCTGCTTCACCTCCACATATTTCTCTATCACTTCGTTGGGGTCGAGTTTCTCGTCGGCCAACTGCTTGTAGAAGTCGCTCGTCTCCTTGAAACCGAGTTTCTTGATCAGGTGCGACATCGTCGCCTCCTCCATTTCTATCTTGCGGTTCTTGAAACGCCGCTCAAGCATCTCCTTGGCGTAAAGACCGTCTTTCACCTGGGTCTCTTTCAGGGCCAGGCGTATCTTCGACTTCGCACGCGAGGTCTTCACAATTTGGAGCCAGTCGCGCTTCGGTTTCTGGTTGTTCGAGGTCAGAATCTCCACCTGGTCGCCGCTGCGAAGGGGCTCGCGCACCGGCACCAACTTGTCGTTGATGCGGCCGCCCACACAACGGTTGCCCACGTTCGAGTGAATACTGTAGGCGAAATCGAGCACCGTGGCACCCTTCGGAAACTTCAGGAGGTCTCCCTTCGGGGTGAACACGAACACCTCGTCTTCGTAGAGGTCCATCTTGAACTGGTCCATCATCTGCAGGTCGTCGTTGCTCTCCAGGGCCGAGCGGATGTTGTTGAGCCACTCGTCGATGCCCGACTCTCCTTTCACGCCCTTGTAGCGCCAATGGGCGGCCAGACCGCGCTCGGCCACCTCGTCCATACGCTCGGTGCGTATCTGCACCTCCACCCATTTGTTCTCCGGACCCAGCACCGTGATGTGCAGACTCTCATAGCCGTTCGACTTCGGTACCGAGAGCCAGTCGCGCATGCGCTTGGGGTTGGGCTGGTACATGTCGGTGATGATCGAGAAGGTCTGCCAGCACTGCATTTTCTCTTTTTCAGGGGGAGCGTCGATGATGATGCGGATGGCAAAGAGGTCGTAGATACCCTCAAAACCGCACTTCTGCTTCTTCATCTTCTGCCAGATGCTGTGGATGCTCTTTGTGCGGCCTTTCATATGGAAACGCAGACCGGCGGCACGCAATTTCTCGTCGATAGGGCCGATGAAGCGTTCGATATAGGCATCGCGGGCACGTTTCGTCGCGTTCAGTTTCTCCTTGATCAAATAGTAGGCGTCGTGCTCCAGGTATTTCAGGCTCAGGTCCTCCAACTCGCTCTTCAACTTGTACAGGCCCAGCTTGTGGGCCAGGGGAGCATAGAGATAAGAGGCTTCTTCCGAGACGCGCCGCTTCTCTTCTTCCTTGTCGGTGTCGCGTATCTGGCGCATCAGGTTCACACGGTCGGCTATCATGATGAGTATCACGCGCATGTCCTCGGCAAACGACACCAGTAGGTTGCGGTAGTTCTCGCTCTCCACCACGGGGGTGCGCAGGTAGAGTTGCTGCACCCTGTCCAGGCCATGCAGGATGTGCCTTACGCCTGTGCCAAAGAGCCGCTCCGTCTCCTCAGGTTCCATATGGAGGGTCGACTCACACGAGTGCAGTAGGATGGCAATCACGCCATCACGCTTCAGACCGGTCTCCTCAATGGCTATCTTGGCGGTCTGCAGCCCCAGAAGCATGGGGTTCAGACCAAAGACATTGCGCTCTATATGGCCCGACAACTGTATCCGCCCGAACAACTCTTCTATCTTCTTCACGTCGTCGGCTTGGAAATAGGGCGACATGGAGGTAAGAAGCTCGGATTGCAACGCATTGATCTCGCGGGTCTCTTCTTGGGTGAATGTCGGTTGGCACATATTCTTTTCTCCTATCAATTATTGTGGTTTCGCTTTCGCTCAACTTTTTGTGGGTCCCTCTTTGCACATGGGGATTCTTACAAATCACCGCAAAGTTACAATTTTTTCCCGCAATTATTCTTGCAATTAAGAAAAAGTAGTTATATTTGTGACTTAAATACCATAAACGTGTTATTAAATCTAAAAATATGATGCTATCACAACAAGACCTTAAACAGATTGCCGAAAAAGGAATCACCGAACAACAAATCAATGTTCAGCTCGAAGAGTTCAAAACAGGTTTCCCCTTCCTCAAACTTGAAGCCGCCGCTGCCATCGGGAAGGGTATCGTGGCCCCCAATCCACAGGAGAAGGAGAAAATGATTGAGGCCTGGAACGAATACAAGGCTGCCGGAAACAAAATCGTGAAGTTCGTACCTGCATCGGGTGCTGCCAGCCGAATGTTCAAGAACATGTTCGCCTTCCTCACTGCCGATTACGATGTGCCTACTACCGATTTCGAGAAAACCTATTTCGACAATATCGAGAAATTCGCCTTCTACAACGCACTGAATGAGAAATGTGTGGAGAACTGTGGTGCCGACATTAAGGCGCTCATCGCCAAGGGCGACTACAAGGCCGTGGTGGCCAATATGCTCAATGCCGACGGACTCAACTACGGACAGTTGCCAAAGGGATTGCTGCTATTCCACAACTACCCTGAGGGACCGCGCACACCCATGGAGGAGCACCTCGTAGAGGGCGCGCTCTATGCTGCCAGCAATGGCGAGGCCAATGTCCACTTCACCGTGAGCCATGAGCATATGGCGCTCTTCGAGAAGAAGGTGGAGGAGAAGAAAGATGGATATGCACAGAAATATGGCATCAAGTACAACATCTCGTTCTCCGAGCAGAAACCGAGCACCGACACCGTGGCGGCCAATCCCGACAACACGCCATTCCGTACTGAGGACGGGAAACTGCTCTTCAGGCCGGGCGGACACGGCGCGCTCATCGAGAACCTCAACGAGATCGATGCCGACGTCATCTTCATCAAGAATATCGACAATGTGGTGCCCGACAGGCTGAAGCAGGAGACGGTCGACTACAAGCAGGTCATCGCCGGCGTGCTGGTCACACTCCAGAAAAAAGCGTTCGACTACCTCAAGGTGCTCGATACGGGCAAATACGACCATGAGCAACTCGAGGAGATGATACGCTTCGTGCAGCGCGACCTCTGCTGCCGCAAGAGCGACATCAAGCTCCTTGAGGATGCCGAACTCGTCATCTACCTGCGCAATAAGCTCAACAGGCCGATGCGCGTGTGTGGCGTGGTGAAGAATGTGGGCGAGCCGGGTGGCGGTCCGTTCCTCACCTACAACCAGGATGGCACCGTTAGCCTCCAGATTCTTGAGAGCAGCCAGATCGACAAGTCGAATGCCGAGTACCAGAAGATGTTCACCGAGGGCACGCACTTCAATCCCGTCGACCTCGTTTGTGCCGTCAAGGACTATAAGGGACAGCCTTTCGACCTGCCGAAGTACGTGGACAAGACCACTGGATTCATCAGCAGCAAGAGCAAGAACGGCAAGGAACTCAAGGCTCTTGAGTTGCCCGGATTGTGGAATGGTGCCATGAGCGACTGGAACACCATCTTCGTAGAGGTGCCCCTTGGCACGTTCAACCCCGTGAAGACCGTCAACGACCTCCTTCGTGAGCAACACCAGTAACATTCATCCTTAGCTCATCTTGCCCCCTCCTACACTCCCCGACAAACGGAGAGTAGGAGGGGGCTTCCAAGAAAAAAACATGAAGAAATCAATCGCTTTTTTGCTTCTTTTCCTTTCTACCTCTGTCATGGCCCAGCAGGTGCCCGTGATGGAGACGGGCGGACAACCCATGCCCGACGAATGGATTGACAAAGACACGGGCCACCGACCAGCGTTGGATTATCTTCCGAGCCAATTTCGAGGGCGTGGAGAATGTATATGCCGTGGAATTGTAGCAATCAAACCAAATCCAAAATCCCATAAACCATCATTCAAATGAAAATGAGAAAAACAATTCGTGTGTTCGGTCTGGCCATCGTCCTTTGCATGATGGCCGTGTCGTGCAAGGAAAACTACTCCATTGGCGAGAAGGTGGGTACGCTCACCGAGTTCGCCCAGTCGGGTCTGTTCTGGGATTCATGGGATGGCCGTCTCAACCTTACGCAGACGGGCATGAACACGGCAGGAGAACCGTTTGAGTTCTCTTTCGACAACGACCGAAACGACCAGGACAGCCTGATCAACCTGATGAGGCAGGCACAGGTGGAGGGCTGGAAAATCAAGATCAAGTACCACCGTGTGATGGGATGGAACTGGTTTGAGAACCGTGGCCGTTTCGACTATTTCGTGAATGATGTGGAGGTGCTCGACAAGAATTTCGCCAATGTGCTCCGTGCAGGCAATGCTCCACAAGGACATGTCGTCGACACCATCTATGTGGTCATCGACAAGTCTGAGGTCAGGAAGATGCTGAAAGAGAAATAAAATATCTTTCTCGACTCTCGCAAGTTGAGAAGAATTCAGAAGTTACTGAAGTTCGAAAGTTCAGACATTACTTCAAATAACAGCCATTGAGCCATAATAGATGAATTCGGGCCGTTGTCTGAACTTCTGAACTTCTGAACTTCTGAACTCCTGAATAATCCAATTACCTTTTCCGTTTCTTCGCTTCCGGCAACTCCTTGCAGGTTTCGCTGACGAGCATCGATAGATAGTCGCGGTCGTCCACGTCGGCAATATAAAAATAGTCTTTAGCTCCCTCATAGGGTGGACGGAGCACTTCTTCCCTTAGCAATGCGCGGGCTGCCTTCGTGGGTTTCAGATAGAGACAATCATCACAGATGAGTCCGAAAATTCTGCCATTGCAATATATGGCATAGTCGCCAAACATCTTCTTGGTCACTATCTCGCCCGCACCACTGCATTGGTCGGCGATGTATTCTACAAAATCAGCATTGCTTGCCATTGCTTACCTGTTTTTTGATAATCTTGAAGTATCGCCTTCGCTCAATGGTGATAAAGACTATGATTTGCCTATCGTCCTCAAAGATAATATTAAATCTTTCACGATAATCATTTTATTTGAAAATAAAGATGCAGTCTATCAGACCCAAATCGATATTTCGGACAATTTGGCAAACTCACCCCCTTTCTTGTCCGATTTGGCATGAATAGCACAGCAGAACGACCTGCTGCAGAAAGGGCAAGGTTTGAGGTTTGAGGTTTGAGGTTTGAGATTTGAGGTTTTTATTGATTTTATACTAGATTTTGTAGGATTTTGAGCGTAGCGACCAAGAACTCAGCCCAATCAGCCCATTCCGTAGTTAAAAATTCATGAACATTAATGGACATTAGTGTCAGATCTAAACGCTTCGCGGAACCACGAATTCTCATTAATGCCCATTAATTGAATCATAAATATTCATTATCATTCATGAACATGAATGGTCATTGGCATTAAAAATTCAGAATTCTCAGCCCATTCCGTAGTTTAATTCATGATCATTAATGGACATTCGTGTTAATAAAAAATCAGCATTCTCAGCCCATTCTGTAGTTCAATATTCGAGTCCATTAATGGTCTAGCATTAAATATTCAGAATTCTCAGCCCATTCCGTAGTTTAATTCATGATCATTAATGGGCATTCGTGTTAATATGAAACAGAATTCTCAGCCCATTCCATAGTTTTTTTGCTTGGTGTTCACCCCTAAAATTCGCTCATTATCCCTTTTTTTTGAGATTATTGAGAAAAAAATCCCCAAAAGTTTGGCGGTTTAAGATAAAACCACTACTTTTGCATCGCATTTCGGGAATGACCCCGAAAACACCAAGATGCGCTTGTAGCTCAGTTGGTAGAGCACCTGACTCTTAATCAGGGTGTCCAGGGTTCGAGCCCCTGCAGGCGTACAGCTGAAAATCAAGGAGTTAGCACAATGCTAACTCCTTGATTCGTTTTAGGGAGGGATCTTCGTCACTTTTGTTGCAAAATCACCCATAGTTAGACAGTATGACTTATCCTGACAGAATGATTGTCAATCATGATGAGTCGAATGTCTTCCAACGAACGTAATGTCATTTCTTCTGTGTCTCTGTCTTTAATGACAATCATATTGTCTTTGAGAGAG
>Ga0256407_10003823_pt1 | contig 26090 bp, 21 predicted proteins | sample RumenRJG_04DNA_FD_193489 | JGI IMG/M metagenome (GOLD analysis project Ga0256407, IMG submission 193489) | Bovine rumen microbial communities from Lethbridge, Alberta, Canada - RJG_04 | ecosystem: Host-associated > Mammals > Digestive system > Stomach > Rumen | place: Canada: Alberta... | reverse complement strand
GTTACTCACCCTTTCGCCGGTCGCCGCCAAAGTATTGCTACCTCGCGCTGCCCCTCGACTTGCATGTGTTAAGCCTGCCGCTAGCGTTCATCCTGAGCCAGGATCAAACTCTTCATTGTATATTTTTTATAATGCTTAGCTTGCTCCTGACGCTTCTAGTTTCTTAAAGAAACTGACGCTCGTTTACTTGAAATTTGTTACAAATTTCCGGTACTTGCTTGTACTTTCCTTTCAGTCTTTTCAAAGAACTTTCGATTAAAAACCCGCTCGTGTTCCGAACGGGATTGCAAAGGTACTACCTTTTTTTGAATCTGCAAACTTTTTCTGAAAAATTTCTCAAAATTTGCTCACTTTTTTCTTTCAGGACCATTTTTTGCTTAAATCATGGCGCAAGTCTCAATATATATATTATATTTGTATCTATGGACAAGAAACTGGTAATCATCCCCACTTACAACGAGAAAGAAAACATCTCGGATATCATCGGCAAAGTCATCTCCCTCCCCGGAGAGTTTCAGGTACTCGTCATTGACGACGGCTCCCCCGACGGAACCGCCCAGATTGTGAAGGGCCTGGCCTCGGAAAGGGTGCACCTCATCGAGCGCCCCGGCAAACTGGGCCTTGGCACCGCCTACCTCACCGGCTTCCGCTGGGCGCTGGAAAACGGATACGACTACATCTTCGAGATGGACGCAGACTTCTCCCACAATCCGGAGGACCTCATCCGCCTGTGGGGCGCCTGCTCCAATAATGGCGCAGACCTCGCCGTGGGCTCCCGCTACTCAAACGGCGTGTCGGTGGTGGACTGGCCCATGAGCCGCATCATCATGTCTTGGTTCGCATCGGCCTACGTCCGCACCGTCCTTGGCATGAAGGTATACGACACCACCGCCGGTTTCGTGTGCTACAGCCGCAAGGTACTGGAGAGCATAAACCTGGACGACGTACGCATGAAAGGCTACGGTTTCCAGATTGAGATGAAATACACGGCCTGGAAGAAGGGCTTCAAGCTGCAGGAAGTTCCCATCATCTTCACCAACCGCCAGAAGGGTACCTCCAAGATGAGCGGAGGTATCTTCGGAGAAGCTTTCTGGGGCGTAATGGCCCTGAGATTCCGTAAATTCTAGGCTTTCTTCTTTTCAAACAAGTCCTTTCCGCCCAGGTTGAGCTGGGTGAGGATGACCCCGCCGATGGCAATCGCGAGGCCCACCCACTGTGCGCCGCAGAGGAGCTCGTCTCCGAGGATGAAGCCCGCCAGAGCCGTCACCACGGGATTCAGGGCCTGGAAGATGCTGGACTTGGCAACGCCCAGTTTGCCGATGGCATAGGCCCAGAGGGCAAAGGCAATGGTGGAGCAAAGGATGGAGAGGCACAGGATGGGCTCCCACACGCTCCAGCTGCCATAGACCTCGGGCGTATAATTCTCCATACCGCGCGTAAGGAACAGCGGCAGGAAAAACAGCGACCCGATGAAGAACTGATACATCACAATCACCGTGGGCTTGTACCCTTCGGTGAGCGCCTTGGTAAGGGTGGCGTACGCGACCTCGGCCACCACGGCCAGCACAAGAACGGCAATGCCAAAGTAGAAGAGGCGGCTCTCTCCGCGGTGCGCCCGCGTCACCAGCACCAGGCCCACAAGGCAGATGACCATGCCCACAATGTGCTGCCAGGTAATGCGCTCCTTGAAGAACATGACGCCGGCAAAGATGGCCAGGATCGGGGTGGAGGCAATCACCAGCGAACTGATGGTAGGAGACCCCGTGAACTGGATGCCGTAGGTTTCGCAGAAGAAATAGATGAACGGCTCGCAGGCGGCCAGAAGGAAAAACGTCAGGAAATGCTGCGGATGCAGATACATCTTGTACCCGCATATAATATTGATTATAAGCAGAATAAACGCAGCCGCCAGAATTCTGATGGGCAGAAAGAACTCTACCGGAATCTCCAGCGCCACCAGGCGCCCGGACCAGATGTAGGAAAGTCCCCAGAACAGAATGGCCAGAACAGCGGCCCCGTAAGTTTTGAGTTGTTGCATAGTTTACTTGAGAAGTCTTAGGCCAATGCGGCGGCGCTCAAGGTCTACCGAGAGCACCTGAACCATAATATGCTGATGCAGTTTGAGTACCTTGGAAGGGACCGCCATCCCGCGGACGCCCATCTGGGACGCATGGATGAGGCCATTTTCATGCAGGCCGATGTCCACGAACGCCCCGAAGGCGGTGAGATTGGTCACAAGACCGGGCAGCTCCATGCCCACCTTGAGGTCTTCGAGGTCCCGGATGTCGTCGGCAAAGGAGAACTCCTGGGCCGATTCGCGGGGGTCTCGCCCGGGCTTCTGGAGCTCCTGGATAATGTCATTGATGGTGGGAAGGCCAAAATCCCCCTCCACATAGCGGGAAGCCTCAATCTTCCGGCAAAGCTCTGCGTTCCCAACGAGCTCGCGGGTGGTGACGCCGAGGTCCCGGGCCATCCGGTCCACGATATGATAGGATTCGGGATGCACGGCCGAGTTGTCCAGCGGGTTGGCCGCCCCGGCGATGCGCAGGAAGCCCGCACACTGCTGGAACGCCTTGGCACCCAGGCGCGGCACTTTCTTAAGCTCATCGCGGCTGGTAAAATCACCGTTTGCCTTCCGGTAATCGGTGATGGCCTTGGAAAGGGCCGGGCCGATGCCGCTCACATACTGCAGGAGGTACGGACTGGCCGTATTGAGGGAAACGCCCACGGCGTTGACGCAGCTTTCCACGGTGTTGTCCAGCTTCTCCTTGAGAAGAGCCTGGTCTACGTCGTGCTGATACTGCCCCACTCCGAGGGACTTGGGGTCTATCTTGACCAGTTCTGCCAGGGGATCCATGAGACGCCGGCCGATGGAAACCGCGCCCCGCACCGTAACGTCGTACTCGGGGAATTCCTCACGCCCCACCTCGGAGGCGGAATAGACCGACGCGCCGTCCTCGCTCACGGAGAACACGCGGACGCCTTCCGGCAGTCCCACCTTGCGGATGAAGTCCTCCGTCTCACGGCCGGCCGTGCCGCTGCCGATGGCAATGACCTCAATGCCGTACTTCTCTACCCAATCGGCCACCTTGGTAAGGGCCTCCACCTTTTTGGCCACCGGCGGATGCGGGAAAATGACGTCGTGCGCCAGGAGATTTCCCTGCGCGTCCAGGCAAACCACCTTGCAGCCGGTGCGGAAACCGGGGTCGATGGCCATCACGCGTTTCTGGCCCACGGGCGGTGCCAGAAGCAGTTGCCGGAGGTTCTCCCCGAACACGTTGATGCTCTCTGCATCGGCCTTCTCCTTGGCCTCACGGATGACCTCTCCCGTGATGGAAGGGTCAAGAAGGCGCTTCCAGGCATCGTCCACGGCCTCCCGGATCTGAAGGCCGGCCTCGCGGGAAGGATACCCCTGCGCCTGGCAGTAGTCATAGTAGAGCTTGTTGCCGCACTTCTCGCCGTCGGCGTCGATGTCCACCTTGAGGTAGCCCTCGTCCTGCGCACGCAGCATGGCCAGCAGGTTGTGGGCGGGAATTTTGCCGATGGGCTGGCTGAAGTTGAAGTAGCTGCGGTACTTGGCGGCCTCGGGGGCCTCGCTGCCGGCCTTGGTCACCCGGGATTGCACCCGGCGGGTGCGATAGATGGAGCGGAGGGTCTCGCGGTTGGCGGCCGTCTCGCTGATACGCTCCGCGATAATGTCGCGGGCACCCTGCAGGGCTTCATCGGCCGATGCCACCTCCCCCTTCACGAACCTGCGTGCCTCTTCCTCGGGATGGGCGACCCTCCCCTTCCAGAGAAGGTCTGCGAGGGGCTCGAGGCCGCGGGCCGCCGCGACGGTCGCGCGCGTTTTCCTTTTGGGCCGATAGGGAAGGTACAGGTCTTCCAGTTCGCTCGAAACCACGCACTCCTCAATCTTTGTGCGCAGCTCCGGCGTGAGCTTGTCCTGCTCATCGATGGTCTTCAGGATGGAAGCCTTCCGCTTATCCATTTCCTCGAAGACCTCTGTCCAGTGCTTGACCTCGGCCACCTCCATGTCGGAGAGGCCGCCGGTGCGTTCCTTGCGGTATCGGCTGATAAACGGGACGGTGCAGCCGTCGGCGATGAGCTGCGCGCAGTTTTCCACCTGCCAGGACTCGATGCCAAGCAGTTTGGCTATATATATAATGTACAGTTCTTTCATACGGAGTACGAAGATAGCGTTTTTCCTGCGTATTTCCAAGATACGACGATGCCGGCTGCGGGGCCAGCCGGCATCGGAGCAGAAGGGTCCGGCGGCGGTTGATCAGCAATCCCTGCAGGACGTCTTTTGCGGCGCTAAGATAGAGCGTCTTCCCTGGCAGAGCAAGTTCCCCGGAAAGAAAAATCTTATACGGCAAAAGCACTGTCAGTCAGCACATTAGCTGCGCTGGCAAACAGCATAAAAACACAAAATCGGCCCCGGAGCATGACAAAAGCCACATATGCATGAAATATTTTTGTATTTTTGCCGTTGCAATGGCAGATACATTTCAAGCATACATGTTCCCTACCTCGGTGAAGGAAGTCGAAGCCCTGGGATGGGATTACATCGATATCATCCTCTTCAGCGGAGACGCTTTCATTGACCATCCGTCGTTCGGGACGGCCGTCATCGCCCGCTGGCTCCAGAAGTGGGGCTACCGCGTGGCCGTGGTGCCGCAGCCCAACTGGCGGGACGACCTCCGCGACTTCCGCAAGCTGGGAGCCCCGCGCCTGTACTTCGGCCTCAACGCCGGCGCCATGGACTCCATGGTGAACCACTACACGGCCTCCAAGCGCCTCAGGCACGATGACGCCTACACCCCCGACGGCAAAGCCGGCGCCCGTCCCGACTACGCCGTCACGGTCTATACCCAGATCCTGAAAAAACTCTTCCCGGACGTCCCCGTCATCATCGGCGGCATCGAGGCCTCCCTGAGGCGCCTCACCCACTACGACTACTGGAAAGACTGCCTCATGCCCTCCGTCCTCGTCACCTCCGGCGCCGACTACCTGTGCTACGGCATGGGAGAACGCCCCATGCTCGAACTCACCAAAGGAATCGAGAAAGGCTGGTCCCGGCATAGAATGCAACAAATACAACAAATTGCATTCTATGTGAAGGGAAGGACGCCGGAATGGGCACTCCCCCCCGAACCCATGGCCACCCTCGGCCGTGTAAGAGGGAGGGGCCCATCCGAAGGATGGGAGGGGTCGCGAAGCGACGGTTCGGGGGAGAGTGCCCATTCCGGCGTCCTGGTGCTACATTCATTTGAAGAATGTCAAAAAGACAAACGCGCTTTCGCAGAGAACTTCCACTGGATTGAGACGCATGCCAACATGATGCATCCGGACACCATCATCGAGCCGGTGGGAGAAGGGTATGTACAGATTAATCCGCCGTATCCGCCGGCGACGACGGAGGAGATGGACTCGTTCTGGGATTTGCCGTTCACCAAGCTGCCGCATCCGCGGTACAAGGGAAAGCGCATTCCGGCCTACGACATGATCAAGTTCTCCGTGAACACGCACCGCGGGTGCTTCGGCGGGTGCAACTTCTGCACCATTGCCGCGCATCAGGGCAAGTTCATCCAGAGCCGGAGTGAGAAATCCATCCTTAAGGAAGTATCGGCCCTCAATAACCTGCCGGACTTTGCCGGGAATATCTCCGATGTGGGCGCACCTACCGCCAACATGTACGGCATGCACGGAAAGAACCTGGAGCTGTGCGACAAGTGCAAGCGCCGCAGTTGCCTGTTCCCCAAGCGGTGCCCCAACCTCGAGTGCGACCATACGCGCCTGATGAAACTGCTCAGCCGCATTGACAGCACCAAGGGCATCCGGCACAGCTACATCGGGAGCGGCATCCGCTACGACCTCTTCCTCACGGAAGACGGCTTTGTGGACGAGAGCTCCAAGCCCTACCTCAAGACGCTGGTGCTGGACCATACGTCGGGCCGCCTCAAGGTGGCGCCCGAGCACACCGAAGACCACGTGCTCCAGAAGATGGCCAAACCCAGTTTCCGCCTGTTCGAGCGCCTGAGGAAGGAATTCGACCAGGTGAACCGCGAGGCCGGAACGCACGTGGGACTGGTTCCCTACTTTATTTCCTCGCATCCCGGCTGCACCCTGAAGGACATGGAAAAACTGGCCAACCACCCGGCCTTGAAGGGCATCTGGATGGACCAGGTGCAGGATTTTACCCCTACGCCCATGACTACGTCCTCCGTGATGTTCTACACCGGACTGGACCCCAGGGACATGACGCCCGTGTTCACCGAACACGACCCGGAGAAAAAACAACGCCAAAAGTCGTTTTTCTTTAAGAATTCTTCCAAAAAAAGCGGTAAGCCCTTGCAAGGTTCAAAACAATCCACTAATATTGCATCGCGAAAGAATAAGAAGAAAAGATAAATTATGGCAGAAAGCAAGAAAAGACATGTGGTAAGTTACGAGAAGATGTCCGGGCACCCGGATCTCGCCGCCGCGTTTCAGGAAAAATACCCCAAGGGATTCAGTGATTACCTCACGGACCTTGTCAAATATCCCAAGCCGGACGGCACCTTCTTCTATGCTGTAACTGTAGAGACCGTAGATGCCATTTACCTGGTGAAAATCAACGTTAAGACCGACGACCTGGAAGATGTAGCCCGCTGGCTGGAAGGAGAGGAGGATGCAGAGAACGAAGCAGTGGCCGGTGGCAGCGCAGACGCCTCCGACGCTGCAGGAGAAACCCTCCCCGACGACAACATCGCCCAGTACTCCAGCGGCAACGACGACGAGTAATAACCATGGCAAACCGTGGTGGCATAAAGTTCATCTGGGGCCCTTTCCGGGCCCTTTTGCGTAGGGTACCTGAACGCACGGCCCTTCTGGTGCTGTCGGTTCTCACGGGCATCCTGTGCGGCCTTGCCGCCGTGGGCCTCAAACTCTCCATTCACTGGATCCAGGAACAGCTTTCCTTTACACACGGGTACACGCCGCTGGCGCATCTCATCCTGCCGGGCGTGGGTATGTTCCTGAGCCTTCTCTTGGTGCGCTACGTCATCAAGGACAACATCGGGCACGGGGTCACCAAGGTGCTCCAGGCCGTTTCCAAGAACGAATCCAAAATCAAGAGCCACAACTGCTGGAGCTCGCTCGTAACGAGCGCCCTCACCATCGGCTTTGGCGGTTCTGTGGGTGCCGAGGCCCCCATCGTGTACACGGGCGCCGCCATCGGCTCCACCCTCGGGCGTTATACCGGCATGAGCTACCGCGGCATGACCCTCCTCCTCGGATGCGGCGCGGCCGGCGCTGTTGCGGGCATCTTCAACGCTCCCCTCGCCGGCGTGCTGTTCACCCTGGAGATCCTCCTTTTCAACCTGTCCATGAGCGGGATCCTGCCGCTGCTTCTGAGCTCCATATCGGCCACCCTCGTGAGCTACCTCATCCTGGGAAAAGAGAACGTCTTTGCGGCCACGCTGGAGCCCTTTGCCATGCGCAATCTCCCCTTCTACTTTGTCCTTGCCATCTCCTGCGGGCTGTGCGCCATATACTTTATCCGCACCACCCTCACCATGGAAGACAAGCTGGGCCGCCTCAAGAATCCCTTCCTCAAGTGGTTCCTCTCCGCCCTGGCCCTAGGCATTCTCATCCTGCTGTTCCCTCCGCTGCACGGAGAAGGTTACAACTTCCTGGGACCGCTCCTCAACGGGAAGGCCGCAGAGATTGGAGACACGCCGCTTCGCTTTCTCATGAACTGGGAATGGGCCGTTCCGGTGTTCTTCCTCCTGGTACTCCTTCTCAAGGTGTTCTCCATGACCTTCACCAATGCCGGCGGCGGCGTGGGCGGAACCTTCGGCCCCACCCTGTTCGTGGGTGCCATTGCGGGCTTTGTGGTAGCTACTTCGCTCAATCTTTTGAAGGCCGATGTCCCCGTCTCCAACTTTGTGCTGGTGGGCATGGCCGGGCTCATGGCCGGCGTCATGCAGGCACCCCTCACCGCCATCTTCCTCATCGCAGAGATCTCTGGCGGATACACGCTGCTGGTGCCGCTCATCCTTACATCGGCCCTCTCCTACGGCGTCACGCGCCTGTTTGAGAAATACTCTATTTACACCAAGCGAATCGCCGCCAGCGGAGAACTCCTCACGCACGAGGCCGACCAGGCCGTCCTCACCCTCCTCAAGACCGACGGTCTCCTGGAGACCGACTTCCTGCCCGTGCGGATAGACGCAACGCTGGGAGACCTGGTGGAGGTAGTGGCCCGCTCGGAGCGCAACATCTTCCCGGTCCTGGACAGCAAGGACCGCTTCCAGGGCTATGTATCGCTGGACGCCATCCGGCAGGACATGTTCCAGACGCACCTCTACGGCAAGCGGCACGTATACAACTACATGAGAACCGCGCCGGAGTACATCCAGCCCGACGAAAACATGGATTCCGTGATGCGGAAATTCGAAAAGACAGGTGCGTGGAACCTGCCCGTCGTGGACAGCGACCGCCGCTACTGCGGATTCCTCTCCAAGTCCAAAATCTTCAGCGCCTACCGGGAGGAGCTGAAGGATTTCTCCCAGGACTAATCCCCTATTCTACGTAGAGCAGCAGTCCCTTGAGGTATTCTCCCTCGGGGTGGTAGATGTTGACCGAATGGTCGGCGGGCTGATTGAGGCGGTCCAGGATGCGCACGCTGCGCCCCGTCTCCGCGGCGGCCGAGAACACGGCCAGCGCAAAGGCCTCCTTGTCCACCACCTGCGAGCAGCTGAAGGTGAACACGAAGCCGCCGGGCGCCACCTTCGCGATGGCGGCGGCATTGAGGCGCTGGTAGGCGCGGAGGGCGTTCTTGAGGGCTCCGCGGTGCTTGGCGAATGCCGGCGGGTCCACAATCATGAGGTCGTAGGCGCCGTCGGGAACGTTTTTCACAAAGTCAATGGCGTCGGTGCAGTAGGAGGTGTGCTGCTCCGGCGAAAAGCCGTTGAGCGCGACGTTGCGGTCTACCATGTCCATGGCCCGCTGGGAGCTGTCCACGGAATCTACATGCAGCGCACCGCCACTGAGGGCATACACGGAAAAGCCGCCCGTATAGCAGAAGAGGTTGAGCACCTTGCGGCCTTTGGCAAGGGAGCCTACCCGGAAGCGGTTTTCCCGCTGGTCCAGGAAGAAGCCGGTCTTCTGGCCTTCGCACCAGTTCACCAGGAACTGGTTGCCGTTTTCAAGGACGGCAAGCTCGTCTTTCTCAAAGCCCGGAGCCTTGTACAAATAGCCGTCCACCAGATCCAGCCCCGCTTTGAACGGCGCGGTACCGGAACTTTTGTCATATACTGCCTTGAGCCGGTCTCCGTACACTTCCCGGAGGGCGGCGGCAATGGCGGCCTTGGCGCGGAACATGCCCACCGAATGGGCCTGCAGCACACACACGCCGTCATAGTAGTCAATGATGAGGCCCGGCAGGCCGTCCCCTTCCCCGTGTACCAGGCGGTAGCAGGTGGTGGTGGCCGATGTCGCCAGACCACAGGCCTCCCGGAGCGCATAGGCGCGGGAGAGCATGCGCAGCCAGAAGTCCGGCTGGGTGGGATCTTCGTCAAAGCTGAGCACCCGGACGGCGATGGAGCCTATCTGGTAATGGCCGCAGCAGAGCACGCGGCCGTCAGAAGCACACACGCTCACGAGGTCTCCCTCGGCGGGATGGCCCACGATCTGGGCGATGGCCCCGGAGAAAACCCAGGGATGGAAACGCAGGAGGGACTCCTCCCGGCGGGGTTTCAGGATGACTTTATCCATTGTTTGTCTGATATCGTTCGGGGTAAAGCTCTTCGGGCGTGAGCGGATGTTTTTCGCAGGAGAGGAGCTTCAGGTACATTTCCCGGCACACCCAGGCGTCGGTGGCGGCGTACTTCTGCTGTCCTTCGGAGAGTTTTTCGGCCTCCCAGTTGGAAAGCTGCTGGGCCTTGGAAATCTTGACACCCAGGATGATGGCCGTCATCTTCTTGACGCTTTTGTCCCGGATGCCGTATTCCCATACCATATTCTGGAGGTCTACGAATCCCTTGGGGGCGAACTGGGTGATTCTCTGTAGGCCGCGGACATCGTCCAGCGTGGCGGCTCCCACCTTGAGGATGGAAGGGCTGGCCAGAACCGAGGCCAGGGACCGGGGCAGGCCGCATTTCTTGAGGCGGAACAGGTAGGCCTTGCCGCTTCCCGAAAGCTGCAGGAGGGCCGTTCCGGTGGAACGCTGTTCCGGAGAGAAAGTGGGACGGGTCTCGGTGTCGAAACCCAGCACTTTCTGTTTTTTCAGATAACGGACAGCCTGGTCCATCTCTGGGCCTTCACTGTCAATGACCACAATCTCCCCGGGGAACGAAGCCAGCGCCAGGGCTGCTATTTCGTCCGGGCTAATAGAGATCTGAAACATAGGTGCTCTGTGCGTAGGCGGCCGATGTCTCGATGAGGAGGGGCATGCCCTCGGCAGACTCGGCGGTCTCGTAATAATGAAGGGCGGGACGGGCAATCCGGTGCGTAAACAGGGAGTGTTCCCGCAGGTTTTCGTAAGTTGCTCTGATGAGGGCGTCCACCGGGTTCCAGAGGGCGAAGCCGGGCGCCATCATGGCGTGGAAGGCGGCGTCCTCGTCGGTGCCCTTGAGGCCGATGAGCGAAAGCTCCGACTGCAGCGGCGCCAGGTTCACGGTGACGTCGTCCACAAGGAGGGCATCCATCACCCGGCCGGTGGCCTGGTATTCCCTCAGGACGCTGCGGAGCTCCGTGCGGATGTCGAGCGCGCGCTCCGGTGCGATGACCGTGAGGTGGGCATCGGCCCATCCCTTGCGGGCAAACACGGACTGCCAGGCGCCGGAGGCACGGACGTCGCGGGTGGTCCAGACGACGAGCGACCGCGCGCCGGAGGCGTAGGCCTGGTCCAGCATGGCGTGCACCGGCGAGAGGATGATGCAGCCGCCTCCGCACAGCTGCTGGAGGGTGTCTACGTCAAAGAGACCCCACTGCGCCTGCAGCGTGGAGGTATAGATGAGCATCTTCGCGCGCTGCTTGCGAAGGAGCGGTTCGGTGTCGGTGGCAGAGCGCCAGCTGAGGCTGTCCCAGGCGCTCACGGCATTGATGACGGCACGCTCCCGCAGGCTGTCCAGGGACTCCTGGCGCAGGGAATCGGGGAGGTTCCGGGCCGATGAGAAGAACTGCGCGTAGGGAGCGCCCACGGCATCCATGATGACGTCGAAGGTTTCTCCGGCGAAATCCGGCAGGGAGTCTCTCACGGGACGGCCGTCCACGTTGTCCACGCGGTCGGTTCCCTGGAGGCGCCGGGCCAGGACGATGGTGTTCTTGGGTTCGCCGATGATGGCGATGGAGCCTTCTCCCCCGCGGCGGCCGCTCTGGGCGGCGAGCCGGCCTGCACCCGTGGAATCGGCCACGATGGAATACACCATGGGAATGGTCGGGCGCGGCTGAACGGGCGTCTCCCGGCAGGAGAGAGCCGCAGCAGCCACAAGAAGAAGGGGTATGACCAGATGTTTTTTCATCATCGTGCAAAATTACACATTTCCGGCTGCATTTGCAAAAGAAAGAACCTCCCGGATCTTGGGGACAAGGAGCGTCTCTATGAATTCTTCCTCCATGAAATGGGTTCCGTCGTATACGGTATAGCTTTTTCCGAAGTACTTCTCCCAGAGGGGGATCTGCACCACGCCGGAGCGCATGAAATGGTCATGGGCGCCGAAGAAGGCGAAGTAGTACTCATCCTTTCCGATGGCATCCAGTGCCGCCTGCCAGTGCTCCCGGTAGCGCAGCATGACGTCGTAGCGGAACTTGAGGGGCTGACGGTCCCCCTTTTTCACGGGATAACGGTGGTGGAGGTACCATCGGCCCAAAGCGAAACGCGCCAGCGGCGCGAATTTCACCAGCTGCGCCGGAGCACCCAGCGCCGGCGAGACGAAAAGGTGCGGGATGCCCTTCACGCGAAGCGCCTGGATGGCTCCGAGGGACTCGCCGATGACAAGGTCCGGGCTTAGTTCCCGAACCCAGGCTTCTATTTGGGACCGGCCGATGGGCGGATCAAAGTCATAGGTACGGATCACCACCCGGTACTTTTGCGGATCCAGGAGCGATTGAAGGCAGCCAGGGATACGGCTGTCGCCGCCACCGCCCATACCATGTATATAAAGGATTGTTTTCATGGGTTGCAAAATTACGAATTTCTCGTTACATTTGTCTTCGCCTTAAAAAAACAAGAAGATGAAAAAGTTAATTGCCATCGCAGTACTGGCCAGTGGTGTATTCTCCGCTGCCATGGCGCAGCCCCGCGCCGCCGCACCCGTTTCTCCTAAAGACTTTACGTTTACCGTGGTGAAGGAAAACCCCATCACCCCCGTCAAGAACCAGTACCGCAGCGGTACCTGCTGGTGCTTCAGCACCCTCTCTTTCCTGGAGAGCGAGATCATCAAGGCCAAGGGCATCAAGGACCCTGCCCAGTATCCGGACTTCTCCGAGATGTTCGTAGTGCGCAAGGCCTACTACGACAAAGCCATTAAATATGTACGCGTGGACGGCAACCTCAACTATGCCGCCGGCTCCGACTTCGGCGATGTGCTGGAGGTAGCCAAAACCTACGGTCTCATCTCCCAGCAGGACTATTCCGGCCTGCAGTACGGCTACGACCTTCCCGTGCAGAGCGAGCTGGACGCCGTTCTCAAGGGTTATGTGAGCGCCGTGGTGAAGAACCCCAACAAGAAACTCACCGCCGTTTGGCCCAAGGGCGTAGACGGCATCCTGGATGCCTACATGGGTGAAATCCCCCAGGACAAAGTGATTGCCCCGGACCAGCTGGGTATCAACCTGGACGACTACATCGGCTTCACTTCCTACACCCATCATCCCTTCTACACTTCCTTTGCCATGGAGGTAGCCGACAACTGGCGCTGGACCCAGTCCTGGAACGTTCCGCTGGACGAATTCATGGCCATCATGGACTATGCCGTGAATAACGGTTACACCGTGGCCTGGGGCGGAGACGTCTCCGAGACCGGCTTCACCCGTAACGGCCTGGCCCTTCTCCTGGACGAGGAAAACAAGGCTACTTCCGGCTCCGACCAGGAGCGCTGGGTAGGAAAGGCCGACGAAGCCAAGCCCGCCGCAAAGCCCGCTGTCAAGGAAGTGAAGGTGACGCAGGAGCTGCGCCAGCTCTACTTTGACGAGAAAACGTCTACCGACGACCACGGCATGCACCTCTATGGCATTGCCAAGGACCAGAACGGCAACAAGTACTATATGATCAAGAACTCCTGGGGAGAGACCGGCGAATACAAGGGCCTGTGGTACATGTCCGAGGAATTTGCCAAGGGCAAGACCCTCAACATCCTGGTAAACAAGAAGGCTGTTCCCAAGGAAATCTTAAAGAAAATCGGCCTTAAGTAAGAGAATGTCTATCAGAAAATATATTCCTAACACCATCACTTCCATGAATGCCCTTTGCGGCAGCATGGGAGTGGTGTTCGCTTTACAGGGGCATCCCAATTTTGCATTTATCCTGATGCTGTGCGCCGCCGTGTTCGATTTCTGCGACGGCCTGGCCGCAAGGCTCCTCAAGGCCTATTCTCCCATGGGCAAGGAGTTGGATTCGCTCTCCGACATGGTGAGCTTTGGCGTGCTGCCGGCCATGATGCTCATAGGCACCATGCAGCTCAAGCACGTGGAGAGCTGGACAGAGGTGGTTCCCCTGTTCCTGGCCGTCATGAGCGCGCTCCGGCTTGCCAAGTTCAACATTGACGAGCGCCAGAGTTCCGACTTTATTGGCGTAGCCACGCCTACGGCCGCCATCATCTCAGGCTCGCTGTGCTATTTTAGCTATCACAGCACGGCCCTCGACTTCCTGGTGGCCACGCCCTGGTTCCTGCCGGTCCTCTCGGTAGTGCTGGGTCTTCTTCTTGTGAGCGAAATTCCCATGTTTGGCATGAAGGTGGCTCCCGGGCACAAGCTCCTGGACGCCAAGCGCATCGTGTTCCTGGGCCTTGCCGCAGCCTCCTGCGTCTTTGTGGCGGTAGCGGGCCTCAACTGGAGCCTGGCCGTTCTCATGACTTTTGTCGTGTATATCGTCGAGAACCTCATCATCTACATCCTTCCCGCAAAGAAATGAGAAAGATATTCCTTCTCCCCTGCCTGCTTCTGAGCGTTTCGCTGCAGGCCCAGAAAAAGCCCCTGGACCACAGCGTGTTTGACAGCTGGCAGTCCGTGGCCCATACCGCCATCTCCCCTTCCGGACAGGTCGTCACCTATGAGGTGAACCCGCAGGAGGGTGACGGAACCCTGTACATTCACGTTTCGGGCAAGAAACAGGACCGCACTGTGGAAATCCCCCGCGGCTACCAGGCTACCGTCCTGGAGGACGATTCCTACGCCGTGTGCCAGATCAAGCCCTATTTCCAGGCTACGCGGCGGGCCAAGATTGCCAAGAAAAAGGACAAGGACATGCCCAAGGACTCGCTGGCGATTGTGAACCTCAGGACCCTGGAGGTTGTGAAGTTCGCCTCCGTGAAGGGCTACAAGATGGGGCTCCATGCCAGGAAGGCTTTTGCTTTTCAACGCCCGGACACTACCCTTTCCGTGTACTTTTTCGAGAGCGGTCACACCGACACCCTCCGCAAGGTGTCGGGCTATGCCTTCTCCAAGGACGGAGCGCACCTGGCCGTTGTCCGCGAGCTGGGCAAGAAGAAGATGAACGCCGGGTTCTATTCCGTCGGCGCGCAGGCTGTCACCTACCTTCCCGACACCACCGTGTGGGTAAGTACGCCGGTTTTTGAAGAGGACGGCCCGCGGGCGCTCTTTCTGACGGCGGCCGATACCCTGGAGAGCGGCAGTAAACATGCAGCGCTGCATCTGTGGGATGGTTCATCGGCCCAAATACTGGAGACCTCTTTTGCAAAGCTTCCCGCCGGATGGGGCCTGACGGAGAATTCCAAGCCTTCGTTCAGCCACAACGGGGAGCGCATCTTCGTGGGCGTGCAGGCTTACGTGCCCCCGAAGGACACGTCGCTGGTTTCCTTCGAGACGCCCGGGCTCGATATCTGGAACTGGGATGCCGATGAGCTGCCGCCGTATCAGAAGGTGAACCTCAAGCGGGATGCCAGCCGCACGTATACCACCGAGCTCGTGAACGGGGAACTGGTTCCTTTCACGCTGAGCAAGCGGGACCGCCTGTACCTGGGTAACCGCGGAGACGCTCCGGTGCATATGATCGTGCACATTGACAATCCGGTGGAGACGCAGTGGAACTACCAGATGAGTAAGACCATCTCCATTAACGGGGAGAAGGTGTCCGAGGGCGGCCACACGGACAATGAGGCGCTCTCGCCGCTGGGCCGATATGCCATCTGGTGGAGCTACGAGGATCTTCGCTGGCACATCTGCAATACGGCCGACTATTCTGTGGTTACAGTAGAGGGGCAGTTCATGCTGGAGGACGACGACCACCCCATGCGGCCCGAGCCCTGTGGCATCGCGGGCTGGCTCACAGAAGACAGCGCCGCTCTGCTGTATGACAAATACGATATCTGGAAGGTAACGCCGGACGGAAAGGCGTCCCGCCTCACCTTCGGGCGTGAGAAAAACGTCACGTACCGCTATATCGACACCCGCGACGCGGAGGTGCGGTTTATTCCCGCCACGTCGTTCTACGTGAGCCTTTTTGACAACGTAACCAAGGAGAACGGCTTTGCCTCCCTGGCGCTGGAGAAGAAGGGAAAGGTTTCTCCCATCCACGCCAGCCTGGGCGGTTACAGCTACGGCGGTTTCCTCAAGGCCCGCGACGCCGAGGTACTGCTGTACCAGAAGGGCAACTTCCGGGACCCCATGGACCTCTACAGGGTGTCGGCAAAGAAAACGGAAAAACTCACGGCCATCAATCCGCAAATCTCTGACTACAACTGGGGTACGGTGGAGCTGTACCGCTGGACGGCCTTTGACGGCACGCAGCTGGACGGCCTGCTGTACAAGCCGGAAGATTTCTCTCCGGAAAAGAAGTATCCGGTGCTCTGCTACTTCTACGAGAAAGACTCCGAGACCCTCTACAGCCACATTCAGGTGCAGCCCATGTGGAGCATCATCAACATTCCGTTCTTTGTCTCCCGCGGCTATGTGGTGTTTGTCCCGGACATTGTGTACCATGCCGGCACTCCCGGCGAGTGCGCCTACAACTGCATTGTGAGCGGTGCGGAGAGCCTGTGGCAGTTCCCCTGGATTGACAAGGACAACATGGCCATCCAGGGCCAGAGCTGGGGCGGTTACCAGACGGCCTACCTCATTACCCGCACGTCCATGTTCAAGGCGGCCGGCGCAGGGGCTCCGGTGTCCAACATGACATCGGCCTACGGCGGTATCCGCTGGGAAAGCGGCAGCAGCCGGCAGGGACAGTACGAGATGGGACAGAGCCGTATCGGCCGAAGCCTGTGGAACGGCATTGAGCTCTATATGGAGAACTCTCCCCTTTTCAAACTTCCCAATGTGACTACGCCGGTCCTTATCATGCACAACGACAACGACGGTGCCGTGCCGTGGTACCAGGGCATTGAGATGTTCATGGGACTGCGCCGCCTGGGCAAGCCGGCCTGGCTCCTGGAGTACAACGACGAGGCGCATAACCTCCGTCAGCGCCGCAACCGGAAAGATTTGAGCATCCGTCTGCAGCAGTTCTTCGACTACTACCTGAAAGGCGAGCCGGAACCCGCCTGGATGCGTGACGGCATTCCCACTGCCAAGAAGGGGTATTACTTCGGGTACGAGCTTACGGGCGGTTCGGATTCTGAGGGCGGTTTGGATTCTGAGGGCGGTTTGGATTTTGAGGGCGGTTTGGATTTTGAAGGCGGTTTGGATTTTGAAGGCGGTTTGGATTTTGGGACCGTTTTTGATAAGTAATTGACTATTAGTAATTTAATAAAAGTCCTCCCGGCGGATTGACCGGGAGGACTTTTTGTTTTCTCCTGATTATCAATTATTTAATCATTACGGAAGCTGTCCCATAGTTCGTCAATTTCACGGCGTTCCTTTTTGGTGGGACGCCCCGCACCCCTGTCCCGGGTAACGAAGAAGGTTTCCACGGGCGCTTTGAGTTTGTCAAGTTCGGACTCGGGGGTGAGGTTCTCTGCGTACTGGGGAACCAGGGCGGCGCCTACGCGGTGCTCGGTGGGTTCCACTACGCGGTAGGTATACTCCACGGCGCCTTTGCGGATTTTGATGATTTCTCCGGCCTTTACGTCGCGGGAGGCTTTAGCGCTCACTCCGTCCACTTTCACCTTGCCGCCCTTGCAGGCATCGGCCGCCTCCGTGCGCGTCTTGAAGGCGCGGATGGCCCAGAGGTATTTGTCAATGCGGACGTCCATTACTCCTCATCTACGGGTTCGGATACGATATCGTTCTCCGGACGGGGGTCCATGCGGATTTCCAGCAGCTGCGCATCCTGGGATTCGGGCAGGAGGAAGAACTCGTTTGTCTCGGCAGGGACCAGGATGAGGTCTCCTTCCTTCATCTTGTAATTCACTTTGTCGGCCTGTATATCGGCCACACCCCGGGTGCAGTAGTAGAGGAGGAACGTATCATCCTCGTCGCGGGTGCTCTTCAGGGGCTGGGTGAGGGCGATTTTATTGACCGTGAACTGGGGGGTGATGGCAATGGCGCCTTTCCCTTCCGTGTCCCGCTTCACCCGGTAACGCTGGAAGTCAATGAGGTCGAAGGCCTCTTCCAGGTGCAGTTCGCGCTCTTCGCTGCCCCAGTCATGGAGGCGGAACCACAGTTCGGAGGCCTCGGCAATTTCTACGAGGGTGACGTCCTTCGCGGCATGCACCATGCCGGGCGTGATAAGGTAACTCTCCCCTGCCTTGGGCTTTACGGAATGCAGGAGGGACTCCACTTTGTTCTCGTGGCAGGCCTTGTAGAAATCGGCCGCCGTGATGTCGTCCTTGAAGCCCAGGTACAGCCGGGCGTCGGGGCCGGCCGCCTCCACATACCACAGGGCGGTTTTGCCGAAGGCGTCGTAGCGCTGCTCGGCCACTTCGTCATCGGCCGTCACATGAAGGGACGTGCGCCCCTTTACGCTGAGCTTTTTCACCAGCACCGGGAACTGCGTCCCGTACCAGTTGAAGGAGGTTTCTCCTACCACGCGCTCGAGGTAGGTCTGCATGATGTCACTGAGGTTGTTTCCCTTGAGCCACCCCTCGGAGGCCATGGAATCGATGAACCCGAGGTCTGCCAGTTTGTATTCTACCATTCCCCACGGCATTTCCTTCCGGTCGGAGAGAAAACGCATGGGCGTTAATTTCTTGTTCTCATTTTCCATATGAGTGCAAAGGTAGCAAATTCCACGGAATTGTGAAGGGGTGAGAGCCATTCTCCCCCGCCGCTACCTGTCGCCGAACCCGCGTAAATACCTTACTACCAACCACTTAACTTTTTCTCTTTAGGCCGAGCAGCCTAAAGAAAATAACCAACATGCTTGATTTACAAGCACTTACAGCGTTTCGCGCCAAGGGCGTTCCACGGTTACCTTCCGCAAATATTCTTGAACTCGCACCACCCGCACGTTTTCCGGTCCTCGGTCCGGCAGAACGGAACGGTGGTGTCTGTCATTTCTGCGAGCATCTCGCGGAGGTGCTCCCGGGTGAGGCGGATGAATTCCGGGCTCTCGGGGCAGTCGGGAAGGGGCTCGGTGAAAAGGCGGCCCGTGGAGTAGATGGAGTTGACCACCACCTGGCCTTTCAGGGCGGGGTCTGAATGGGCGAACATATCGTAGAGGAACAGCTGCAGGGCAATGCCGGGGCGGTCTGTGTTGGACGGGCCGAAGAGCTTATCCACCACCTTGGCGGCGTTGGCATCGGTGATGACAATCTCGTCTTCCTCTACCCGGCCGGTCTTGTAGTCCACAATGCGAACCTGCCCGGGAATGTAAGAGTCTATGCGGTCCACAAAGCCCTTGAAGTGGAAGCCGTCCATTTCCATGGTGCGGCGCTGCTCGATGCCAATCATGCGGAAGCCTTCCGAGCCGGCTTTGGCCAGAAGGCCGGCGTCGTGCTTCAGGGTCCCCAGCACGTAGTCCAGGAGCACTTCTTCGAGCACCAGGTTTCGGCCGGTGACTTCGATGCTGTGCATCTGATCCAGGACCTCGGCCCGGATCATGCGGCGGAGGCGGGCGGTGTCCTTCATCATGGCGGCGAGGTCCTCGCGGGTTACCATCGGCCTGCCGCGGTACAGGTCCTGCATCACATGGTGGAATACGTTCCCCAGCATGCTGGCGTCCAGGGATTCGGCCACTTCGTCCTCCTTGCGGAGGCCCTGCACCACCTGGTAGTAGAACATAGCCGGGCAGGAGAGGTAGCTTTTGAGCACCGAGGCCGACAGCTCCTTGCTGCGGATGAGCTGGACATCGGCCTCGGTCTTGGGAATGTCTCCCTCTTCCTCCACGGGGAGGAGGGCCGATGACGCCACCACGCGCTTCACGGGCATGCCAAAGCTGTACTCCAGCTGCTTGATGTAGCGGCTTTCTTCGCCGGAACGGAGGCCCTCGGTGCGGGAATCGTAGAGGAGCCACACTTTCTCCGGGCGCTGGATCATGCGGTAGAAGTAGTAGGCCCACACGGCGTCCTGGAACTCGTAGGTGGGAAGGCCAAAGCCTTTCCGGAGCTCCGGCGGGATGAACGAGGAGCTCACGCTGTGGCGCGGGAACATGCCCTCGTTGGCACTGAATATAATGAGGTTCTTAAAGTCCAGCGCGCGGGTTTCCAGCGGGCCCATGATCTGGAGGCCCTGCAGAGGTTCTCCGCGGAAAGGCACCGAAATGCCTTCCAGGATGCGTTCCAGTAGCCTCAGGTGCGTAGCGGGCAGCACTTCCAGGTCTGTGCCGGCCAGGAGGTTGAGCTGCGTATGGCAGCGCTTGGCAAAGTCCAGTTCCAGGAGCATGTCCCCTTCGAGGGAAAGATGCCGGCCGATGTACGCCACCAGTTCTTTCAGATAATTCTCGGTCGCGTGGTTCTGCCGGGCCGATGGTGCCGAGGGCTCCGTAATCACCGGGCGGAAGATGAGCTCCAGGAGCGGACCGCCGGCAAGGTCGGATGCCGGAATGTAGTACTTGGCATCGGCCTTTACCTTCCGGATGACGGCCGATTCTTCCTCCGTCGCCAGCCTTTTGACGAGCCCCGACGAGAAGATTTCCCGTACCTCGCGGTGATAGAAGTACCAGCCATCCGGCCGGCGGCGCATCTTGAGCTGCATCTGGCCGATGGTCATAAGGAGCGTATAGACCGCGCTGCCGGCCATGGGGTAGCCCATGGTGACGTTAACGCTGTCGCGTTCCTCGGGAAGGGAGTTCAGAAGGGGCAGAAGGAGAGATTCGTCGGGGAGCACGAAGGCGGTCTCCACGGGGTCTCCGGTGATGCCTTCGAGAAGCTGCGGAGCCAGTTTGGCCTGGCCCACAGAGGAAGGCACGCTGATGACGGTGATTTCGGGTTTACTGAGCCCGCCTACGGGGAATGCCTGCGGAAACTCTTCCACATTGCGCTGCATGAAGAAGGAGGATTTGTTGGCCTTGTCACGGATTTCGGGGCTCACGTAGTCCCACACGAAGTCTGCAAGGCCGGCATCCCGCATGCGGCGAAGGAGCAGCCGTTCGCACTCGTTGAGGGCATTGAGGCCTACGAATACGTATTTTTTCACGTCCGGGAATTCCGGCTCCAGAATGTCTGCCACGGGTTTTCCGTCTTTGAGCTGCTGGGCCAGGGCGCGGTACACCATGCCTTCGTAGGCGAGGCTTTTTTCTCGCAGGGCTTTGTTGAAATCCCGGTAGATGGGATAAAGCAGGTTCCAGATATGGAGGAACTGCGCTTTGACACGTCCCATATCGGCATCCCGGAAATGGGATAAAAAGTGCTCGATGGCCTGGCGCTGATTCTCGCTCAGGTATTCCATTCCGTCCTGGAGCGCCTTGAAGTCCTCTACATTCTGCAGCAGGCCCCGGGCATTCACCAGATACTTGTCAATGTCGTCGAAGTCCGAGAGCATGACGTCTCCCCAAAAGACGAACTCATCCAGGGGCTCTGCCTTGGGATTGAGCTTTTTATAGACGTCATACAGTTCCAAGAGGAGTCTCAGTTTGTCTGTGACATCCACGTGGTTAAGACGGTAGAAGAAGTCGTTGACGGTGTAGAGCGGCGGTACGGGAAGGGGTACTCCGCCGCCCTTTTCCTTCACCAGTGCAGCCAGGTATTTCTTGAAGAAAACCAGGGAGCGGCGGTTGGGAAAAAGGAAGCATGTTTGTGCTATGTCCGGGCCGGGATAATAGTGCGCGGCCACCTGCTCGAGAAATGGTGTCATATTTTCTGTTAAAGATAGTGATTTTCCACGAAAAACTTTTTATATTTGTCAAAACCCATAAAAAACACCAAGACTATGAAGAAGAAATTCAGATGCTTAGTTTGCGGATACGTCCATGAGGGCGACACTCCCCCCGCAGAATGCCCTATCTGCCATGCCAAGGCCGATAAGTTTGTAGAAATCAAGGAAGAAGGCGGCAAGCCCCAGTGGGCCTGCGAGCACGTGGCCGGTGTGGCCAAGGGCTGCGACCCGGAGGTATGGGCCGGCCTGCAGCATGACTTCCAGGCCGAATGCACCGAAGTGGGCATGTACCTGGCCATGAGCCGCCAGGCCGAGCGCGAAGGCTATCCGGAGATTGCCGAGGCCTTCAAGCGCTACGCCTTTGAAGAGGCCGAGCACGCCGCCAAGTTCGCCGAGCTCATTGGCGAGGTAGTCTGGGACACCAAGACCAACCTCAAGAAGCGCTATGAGGCCGAGGCCGGCGCCTGCGAAGGCAAACTGGCCATTGCCACCAAGGCCAAGCAGCTGGGCTATGACGCCATCCACGACACCGTTCACGAAATGGCCAAGGACGAAGCCCGCCACGGTGCCGGCTTCTACGGGCTGTACAAGCGGTACTTCGGAGAGAAGTAAGGCGGGGCCCGGCTTTTGAGGCCGTGGCGCTGAGCGGCTTTCGACCGTGGCGCTTAACTAGCTAATTAGCAATGCTTTAGAGTAACTGACGGGTGTGTTTCAAGCACCCGTCAGTTACTCTAACATACTGTGCATAAGGCAGTTAAGCGCCACGGCCTTTCCTTTATTTCACAGGATTCACGAATCTTCCGCAGGTCCTACGTAGGGGCTATATCCGGGGCAGGCGCCGCAGGTTCCGGGTGTAAACGGCGCAGGTTCCAGGGCAGGCGGCGCAAGTTCCGGGTATCAACGGCGCAGGTTCCAAAACAGGGGCTGAACCTGCACCGCGAATCGGCCTTCTGCATTGCTCCGGTGGCGCAGGTTCCGGGTGTAAACGGCGCAGGTTCCAAAACAGGGGCGGGACCTGCACCGCGAATCGGCCTTCTGCGTTGCTCCGGTGGCGCAGGTTTCGGCAATAAAATGGAACCTGCACCATCTACGGCTGGACCTGCACCATCTACGGCTGAACCTGCGCCATCTATGGCTGAACCTGCGCCATCGGGGTGCTAGTGGGCTTTTTCGCAACTCCCCAGCCGATGTACGTACATCGGTAGCCGTGGCACTTATCGTACTGACAATCAGTGCATTAGAGTAACTGACGGGTATGTTTCAAGCACCCGTCAGTTACTCTAATATACTGTACATAAGGCAGTTAAGCGCCACGGCCGTCGCCCTATTTGTCCATACCGAAAAAAAGCAGTACCTTCACGGCCTGCAATACGTAACTAAAACCCAATCGATATGAAAATGAACATTCCCCTGATGGGAACGCTGCTTCTGGTGTCACTCATCGTGTGTCCTCTCCTTTATTATTATATGGGCCCGGCCCTGGACGATTCCCAGATGGCCGTTCTCAAAACCCTGGGCACCATCTGCGCCCTCAGTGCCACCTTCTGTTTTATCGTAGGTGAGCTCACGGGCAACAACTCCCAGATGGACAAACTCTGGAGCATCCTCCCCATCATCTACTGCTGGATCATTGCGGCAAATGGCGGCTTTGCTACGCGCCTTGTGGTCATGGCCGTCCTGGCTACGCTCTGGGGTGCACGCCTTACGTACAACTTTGCCCGCAAAGGTGCCTACAAGCTCAAGTTCTGGGAAGGGGAAGAAGACTACCGGTGGGCAGTGGTGCGCTCCGGCCCGGCTTTCAAAAAGCGCTGGACCTGGGCCCTGTTCGACCTCTTTTTCATTTCCATCTACCAGAACGCCCTGGTTCTCATGACAACGTTCCCGGCCCTGGTAGCCATGAAGTCCGACGCCCCCTTTGGCTGGGTAGACCTTGTGGCCGCCCTCCTCATGCTGGGCTTCATTATCTGGGAAACCGTGGCCGATGAACAGCAGTGGGCCTTCCAGACCCGTAAGTGGCAGATGATCAACGAGGGTAAAAAACTGGAAGACCTTCCGGCTCCCTACAACCTGGGCTTCAACACCAGCGGCCTTTGGAACTACAGCCGCCATCCCAACTACTTTGCCGAGCAGGGTACCTGGGCCGCTTTCTACATCTTCTCCATCGGCGCCGGCATGGGCATCCTCAACTGGAGTGTGATTGGCGCCCTGCTTCTGATGGTTCTCTTCCAGGGAAGCGCTGCCCTTGCCGAGGAAATCAGCAGCGGCAAGTACCCCGAGTACGAGGGTTATTGCAAGAAGGTCTCTCTCTTCATTCCCGGTAAGAAGTATGAGTAAAATCGCCATCCTCGGCGCCGGCAACATGGGCGGCGCCGTAGCCCTGGGCCTTCACAGCTTTGCCCCGGAGCACAAACTCCTGGTTACTACGGCGCACGCGAGCACGCTCGAAAAGTACGCAGCCCTTGGAATAGAGACCTCACTGGACAACGGCAAGGCCGCCGAGTGGGCCGATGTCATCATCATCGGCGTCAAGCCCTGGCTTGTGCAGGGGCTCCTGGATGAGATCAAGCCGCATCTCGGCGGCAAACTTCTCCTCTCGCTCGCGGCGGGCATCCCTTCCTCGCAGATGGCCGACTGGCTCAGCGGCGTGTCACCATCGGCCGCCTATACCGTCATCCCCAATCTGGCCGCGGAGGTGGGAGAGAGCATGACCTTTGCATCGGCTATCCTGGGGCAGGCCGATGATACCGTGAAGGCGCTGTTTGATGCGGTGGGCCGCACGCTCATTGTAGACGAGAGGCGCCTGAACGCCGGCATGATGGTAGCCTCCTGCGGTACGGCCTTTGCCCTTCGCTATGCCCGCGCGGCCATGGAAGGCGGCGTGCAGCTGGGGCTATACCCGGCCGAAGCCCGCGAGGCGGTGTATCAGACTATGAAAGGTGCCGTAGACCTGGCCAGTGCACACGGAACGCATCCCGAGGCGGAGATTGACCGCGTCACCACCCCCGGCGGCATCACCATCCGGGGCCTCAACGCCATGGAAGAGGCCGGATTCACAGCCGCGGTGGTTGCCGGGCTTACGAAAGGCTAGAAGCCGTTCAAAGGCAGAAATAGAGTTGCAACAAGGAGTAGGAGGCCTATTAGAAGAAGGATTCCTACTCCTTTCCATACCCATTTAACCCATTTCTCATAGGGGACACGGGCCATGGCAAGGGCAGCCATAAGCACACCCGAAGTGGGCGTAATCATGTTGGTAAAGCCGTCTCCGAACTGGAAGGCCAGCACCATAGCTTGGCGCGATACTCCCACAAGATCTGAGAACGGAGCCATGATGGGAATGGTGATGGCTGCCTTGGCCGTAGCGCTGGGAATGAGGAAGTTGATAACGGCCTGGATGCCGTACATGGCCGTGAGGGAGGTAACCTCAGAGGTTCCGTTCAGCGAGTTCTGCATGGCATGGAGGATACTGTCTACTATCTTACCGTCCTGCAGGATGATGACAATACCGGAGGCAAAACCCACCACCAGGGCGGCGGAGAGGATGTCTTTGGCGCCGGAGACCAGTTCATCGGCTATCCGGTTGGCCGGGAAGCCGGCGATGATGCCGCAAAGGATACCCATCGCAAGGAACAGGGCCGTGATTTCTTTCATGTACCAGCCCCAGAGCGTAACGCCCAGGATAAGGGCCACAACCGTAAGGAGCAGCACGCAAAGGATGGCAATCTGGCGGGGTTGCAGAGGTTTCGCTTCTTCCACCTGCGCCTGCTCCTGCGGGGCCTTCCGTGTCTTTCGGGCATAAAGCACCACAAACACGCAAAGAAGGCCGGTGAGAAGAGCCCAGGCAAAAATGCGATACCCCATGCCGGAAAACGGCGGCAGTTCTGCCATTCCCTGCGCAATGCCCACCGTAAACGGGTTCAGAAAAGCACTGGAGAAGCCAATATTGGAAGCCACATACACAATGAGCAGCCCCATGATGGCGTCGTAGCCCATGGAAACCACCAGCGGAACCACAATGCCCACAAACGGAATAGCCTCCTCGCTCATGCCAAATACGGCACCGCCCAACGAAAAGAGTAGCGTGAGAGCCACCAGGACCACTTTGTCTTTCTGGCCGATGGCCGATATGAAACGCCGGATCCCTGCATCCACGGCGCCGGTGGCATTCAGGAGCCAGAACGCACCGCCCACCACCAGGATGAAGATGATAATCCCCGCCTGCTTCACAAAGCCATCATAGATGGCCGACAGCACCTGCCACGTCTGCGGCACGGCGCTCACTTCCTCATATGACAGGGTTCCGTCCGGGGCCGATACATACTGCCCGCCCGGAACCAGCCAGGTGAGCACGGCACAAAGGGCAATAAGAATGGCTATGATAACGTAGGTATTGGGGATCTTTTTCATAATGGCCACAAAGATAAGGAATTTGTAGGAATAGTTCGCGTGGCACTTAACTACCTTATTCACAGCACATTAGAGTAACTGACGGGTGTGTTTTGAGCACCCGTCAGTTGTGCTAACACATTAATTATTAACGACATAAGTGCCACGGTCGTTTTGTCCCGGCCACGAGCCTTTCCACCTGCAACGCTTTGTGCTTCCACCTGCAACGGCAAACAGGGCAGAGCCACACTGAAACCACAATATAAGGCAGCGGCAGCGGTACTGCGGAGGGAGGAAGACCCGCCCGGGTGGCTTGTCCACCCCCGGACGAGGGCAGGGGGAGGGGCCCGCCG
>Ga0256407_10003821_pt1 | contig 26103 bp, 18 predicted proteins | sample RumenRJG_04DNA_FD_193489 | JGI IMG/M metagenome (GOLD analysis project Ga0256407, IMG submission 193489) | Bovine rumen microbial communities from Lethbridge, Alberta, Canada - RJG_04 | ecosystem: Host-associated > Mammals > Digestive system > Stomach > Rumen | place: Canada: Alberta... | reverse complement strand
ATTAAAATTATTAATTTTAAGTTTTTAATTTATCAAAATATTATTAATATATTCATAAAATGAAGAATTATAATATATTAATTTTAAAGAAATTTAAAATAAAAATAATATATTATATTTAAGAATGAAATAATGGAAAAATAAAAGAAGATTTAATGAAAATAATAGATTAATAAAATTAATTAATAAGAATGTTTTATTTAAAAATTATAAAATTTATAATTGCACATTTTGAAAATTTTTTAATTTTTTTAAATATGAGTAATAATAATTTTTATAGTCCAAATTTATCTTTTTTTTCCAATATTCAAAAACTTTCTAAACAAAGAAATAAACATAATATAAGAATAAATACAAAAGACCTATTAAGCAACTTATCTTTAGATTTAAGTCCTAAAAGTTTAAAACTAAAGCAAAAACTAAATTCATTTCAAGACTACAAGACAAATAACTCATCCTATACCTCAGATCGTAAAAATCCATTTTATACAACATTTAATTTTAGAAAAACAAGATTAAATAATTTATCTCCAAAAATGTTTCTAGAGAAACCAAATAAAGAAATAAATTCAATTCGTTCTGCATATAATAGTCCAAATACATATTCAATTCAAGATTCAATTTATGATACAAAAGAAGAAAATTTAAATTTATCTCCAAAAATTGATACTTTAGTTGTAAATATTGATAATAATAATCAAAATAATAATAAAGTTATTCCTCATATTATTACAAAATTAAGAGAAGTTAAAACTCAACTCATAAATATTAAAAAAGAAAATAATGATTTGAAAAATGAAAATGAACAATTTCAAGAAATAATTAAATCTTTAAAGGAAGAATATAAACATATTAAAGATCGTTCTAGAAATAATGATAAAATAATTGAACAAGAGAAAACAATTAAAAATTTAAATTCTTATTTAGAAAGACAAGAAAATGATTTTAATGAAGAAAAAATGAGAATATTATATCAATTAAATGAACAAATTGAAGAAAATAAAAGATTATCAGAAAAATTAATGAATATTGGAAAAAAGAAAAATGAATCAATACAAGATTATAAAAATCAATTAAAATCACAAGAAAAAATGTTAAATATGAAAGATGAACAAATTGAAAGTTTACAAGAACAATTATATTTATTAACTAATCAAGGAGGAAATAATACAATTCCATCAGATCCAAATGAAAGTTTAGATAATTGATAAAATATTTTTTTATTTTTTTTTATCTATTTTTCAAATATATTATAATTAAATATTATTATTTATTTTTATATTTTATTTAAATCATCTCTTAAATATTTTACAATTTAATTTTTTTAATTTCTTAAAAAAATAATATTATAAATAATTATTTTTATATTTTTTATTCAAATTAAATTGATTAAAAATATAAAATTTATTTTTTATAATTAAATAATTTATAAATAAAAATAAATTTAAAAATTTAGGTGCTCCTGTGGCCCAATGGATAAGGTGTGTCCCTCCTAAGGATGAGATTCTGGGTTCGAGTCCCAGCAGGAGTGCGTTTTTAATATATATTTTTAGGCAATTTATAATATTTAAAATTTTATTGAATTGTCAAATTATTAGAATAAACAATCAAAAAAAAATAATAGATTTAAAAATAGATTATTAAAAATAAATATAGTCATATTGTAAAAAAACTTTTTTAATTATATGCATTAAATATTAAAAAAATTGATTATTTAATTTTATTATTTTTTTCTTTTTTAAAATAAGAATGTAAATAATTTTTCATTTTAACATAAATTAATAATTTCAAAAATTTCCTATCAATATCAATCTTCCCTTCAATAGCTTTCCCTAAAATTTTCATTTTTATCATATACAAAATGATAATAATTAAAGAAATTGCAATAGCAAAAACAGCAGAAATAGGAATAAAAGAATATTTTTGATCACTTAAGCAATTAAAACTATAAAAAACAGTAATAAGACCACTAATTAAAAAAAGAAAAGAAATTAAAATAATTGCTTTGATTTTATTTTGTACATAATTTAACTCACCATTATAAATTAAAATTAAATCATTTGAATTTCCAAAATGATCAGCTAAATTTTTAGTTTCCCTCTGACTATCATTACTAATTATAATATTAAAATGACTTCTTTTATATACTGGATCACAAATTTTATAATATTCAATTTTTGATGATTTTAAATATTCAATTTTCTCCTTTTGCAAATCAATAGCTTGTTTAACTTGATAATTAATCCCATCATTATGTATAGGATAATATAATTTAAAAATAAAAGATATTATACATAAAATAACAGGAACAATAGAAAAGAAAATCCTAATGAAATTAACAACAATATCAGGTTGAGTATGAACATAACCATTTTCAGAAGGAATAAAACCTAATAAACTCATTACTGAAAGTGGTATAGCTTGAGCAAATAGAGATACAAATTTAGGTATAAAAGCAGAACAAACTGTAAAAATTCCTTCATTTCTTTTTCCAGTGAAAAATTCATCATAATCAATAGTATCACTTACTAAAACATCATTTAAATATGCACCACCTGCTGGAAATGCTGTTAATATTGCTGCAATTATTAATAAATATTTTGAACCAATACCACAAAAAATAAAAAGAGAAAATGGTATTATACATAAAATTGAATAACATAACCAACATTTTCTCTTACCAAATGTTGCTACTAAGTAATGCCATATTCCACAGAAACATATACAACATATGAAAAATATACTTATTGTTAATCCTAAATAGTAATTTACTGAACATTCTAATGCATCTAAAGGGATTTTGTTTTGGATACAATATTTTTGAGGGTTTATTATTATATTTAAAAAAAAAGGAAGCATTGTTGAAAATATTGTCATTATTGTTACATCTAGTACCCATGGGATTATTAAAGAAAAAAATGGTTTGTTATAGATTAATTGATATAATGATGGGATAAATGACATTGAATCTGTATTAAAAGAATCATTTTTTTCTTTAATTTCTAAACTCAATAAAATAATGCTAAAAATAAAAAAAATCCCAATTGATAAACTTAAAGTAAATAAACTAGCCTGATTTGCTTTAACATTACACATAATTTTACAATTTCTAATACAAGTATCAATATCATAAATCAAAGGATTATTTAAACAAAAAGAACAATCACAATCTTCAAAATATTTATTTAAAATAACTGGTGCAGCCGAAGCAAAAAGTACTCCAAAATACTGAAAAACATAAAAGAAAACATACAATCTTTCTCTTTGTTTAGAATTGGAAGACAATTCTGGTCCAAGAGCTAAATAAGGAACATTAGTAATAGTTTCAGCAATAAAAAAGAAAACATAAAAAATCCCAAACCAAATAGATAAATTATTAGTCCCAGTTTTCATAGAAGGAGGTGAAAATAATAATATTAAAAAAACTGAATAAAAACCACATCCAGCAATCATAAAAGGTTTCCTTCTTCCAATAGAAGTTTTTAATTCATCTGAATAATGAGCAATAAAAGGTTTTAATAAAATTTCAATTCCTCTTGCCATAGTAACAAAAAATGACATATAAACTAATGAAGCTCCTATTGATTCATAATATATCATTGCATGTATATTTAATAATATAAAACAAGACATTTTACCAAATGATGGTAAGGAATAATATATTAGGATACTTAATGGTATTTTATCAAAGTTTTCTTTTTCTGAAGATATTGGAATTAATGGTGTTGTATCTTCGTCTTTTAGTATGTCTTGGTCTTTTAAATTTGAATTTTCTATTTTTGTTGAATTTTCTGTTATTTGTGATAAATTTTCATGTTTGTAATTTTTTTCTATTGAGTCTTTTGATATGTTTGATATGTTTAATTTTTCCTTTTCGTCATTATTTGGAAGTGATGACATAATTTTTTATTGTTATTTTTAATAATTAGTTTTTTATAAAAAATTGTTTTTTTTTTACCTTATAAATTATATATAATTATAATAATTGGATTCATTTAAAAAATAAAATACAAAATTTTTATTTATATGATTGAGTCACTATTAAATTTTTGGTTTATTATATTATTATGAAAATATATTCTGTGTCTATGATGATTTTGTTCTGTTAATATTGAAGACGAAATTTGTTCATTTAAATCAATAGTTACATTTTTTCTTATATTAAAATTACTAAAATTTTTAACTTTAATTGGTTTATCTAAACTTTTTTTATAATTAATAGGAGGAAATAGTATTGATTCAGATGATGCATTTATATTTCTTTTCTTTTTTTCATGTATTGATATTTTATTTAATTCTGAAAATATATCAGATAAAACATTTTGAGAAGGATTTCTTTCATTTCTATTTTTATGATATAATAAAGTAACAAAATCTTTTTTATTTTTTTTTATTTCTAATCTCTTTTTTATAACTTGAGAGAAATCTTTTTTTTTTTGATTTTTTATTCTTTCTATTGCATTATTAACAAAATTTTCATATTTTGAAATTCTTGGTTTAGTATAATTTATTGTTAAATTTTGAGATTTAATATCTGGATGAGATACAATTGTTAAAAACATTTCTTTTCTATGTTTTGGAGATAAATCTATTGTTGAAGGATTTATTTTTATTTTTTTTTTAAGTTTTAAATTTCTAAATAAATTCTGCTTTAATAAATCTAATTTTGATTTATCAAATAAATCTAATTTTATTTTTATATTTTTATGACTTTTATAATTCTCTTTTTTTTCTTGTCTTTTTATATTTTCATTTTCTTCTTTTATATTTTGTTGAAGTATTGTTCTTCCAGATTTTTTTTCCATTTCAATAAACAAAAATTATTATAAAATTAAATATTTTTTTAAATTTAAATCATAAAATAAAAAATATCAATCTATTTACTTATATAAAAATAAATAAAAATAATATAAAACATAAAAATTTTATATAAAAATATATATTAATAAAGATAAATAGATATTTTAATTTATTTTATGATTCTTAAAATCTTGGAAAATATATGGATATATAAAAATATATGGATATAAATTATAAAAAAATTAACAATCCCTTTAATATTTATATTATTTATTAATTATTATAATAGAAAAAAACAATTATTATATTTTATTTTGCATAATTTCAATGAATAATTAAAATATATATATATTAATTAAATTACTTATAATATAAAATATAAATAAATAATTTTTACAATAGCATATTTTTTATTCAATACAAAAAAATAATAATTTTATCTATTACAATAATTTATATTAAATTTAATAAATTTATTATATTAAATAATATAAATTGACCTTTTATTTATTATTATAATAAAAGTTGATAAAAAACTTTAAATGAAAAAAGTAATCAATAATCATAATTTAAATATTTAAATAGATATATAAAAATATATTTTCATCAAAATAAAAATTAAATGTTACATAATAAATTTTCTATTTTATAATTTGGATTTTAAAGGTTTTTTATTATAATAAAGTAATTTTATATCAATTGAAAAATAAATATTATTTAATAAAAATAATTTGTTTATTTCTTTTAATTAAATGCTTGAATCAGGAAAAGGAATGGAACTTAATTTTAAAAATGATGACAAACCTTCATATTTTGAAATAATATTTAAAAGATTAAAAGAATTTATTTTTGAAGTTCAATTCTTAGTTTTAAAATATCAATCAACTTCATCAATATGGATTGAAATTTTTGTAAATGTAATTCAACTTTTTCAATATTTATCTTTTTCATTTGATCCAATAGTAAATATAATTAATAAATTTAGTTTAAAGAAATTCAACAACCAAAACAATTATTTAGAGTAATAAAACCATTTTTCACTTTTTTTTCAGTCACAGAATTTATAATTGACAATAAGAGAATGTATTTTATTTTAATATATTTATCATTATTTATGACAATTGTAAATATTGTGATAAAAATATATATTATAATTAATATAATAAAAAATCCAAACAGAGTAAAAATAGCAGTTCAAATTTATTCTATTATAATGCATTTTTTATCATATGCTTTATTTTTACCAATATTAAGTAAGGAAAAATAATAAATTTTTTTAATAGAATTATTAGTTTCAATTTATAAATGTATAAATGGTTTTAATCCATATATAACTGATTTAAAATGTTGGACATCAATTCATTATGTTCATATAATATTTGTATCAATGTTTATTTGGATTTATTTATTAGATGTATATTTTTATATTTCCACATCATTTGATTCAACTTATAATACACATAATGTTTTATCAAAAAGAACATCAAAAACGGATAAATTTGCTTATTGGAAAAAAATAGTTTTAATCATTATTTTTACATTTTTTGATGGAATGACACAATGGGCTTTTATTTGTATTATTGCTTCAATATCTTTACTTTCTTTTTTTATTTATGTTAAAGAATTACCAGATTATAATCATTTATTACTGTATTTTAAATTAATTGGAAAAGCCATATTTTTATGGAGTGGAATATGTTTAATATTAATTAAAATTATTCAAAGTATTACTAATTTTGAAAGTGGAATTATATTATTTTTTATAGGAATTCCCTTAATTTTTGGAATTGCTGAAAAATGGCAAAAAGGAAAACTTAGTAAATTATTAGTTCATCATTCAAAATTTTCAAAACCTTTTGAATTTTTAAATAGAATTTTTATTATTAATAAATTAATTGATACTTTTGATTCAAGATATTCTCAATTTACTTTAAGAGGTTATGTTAATAAAATGGAAGAATTTTGTACTTTAGATACTTGTCCTTTAAAAAAATATCTTCATTGTATGAATAATAAAGAAGAAGCAATTGGTTATTTATTAATGTATATTGAAACTGTTTTCCAAGTTGGAATTTCTAGAAATCCAAATGATATAACATTAAGAATTTGTTATATTCATTTTTTAATTGCAAAATTAAATAAAATTCACAAAGCTTATTTAGAATTAATTTATTGTGAAACTTTAGATAGAAATATTGAAGAAGATTTCATTATTTACAGACATAAAAAACAATTTGGTGAAAATGGTGATTTTAATTTTAGTGAAGAATTAGATGAAAGTGGATTAAATATATTATTTCAAAATAACTTTTTAAAATTTAAAAATTTATTAATAAAAGTATCATTTTTATACATAGATTTCTGGAGTTTATTATATGAAAATCAAATGGAAGAACAACAAGATATGACAGTATTAAATGAATATGGAAATCAAATAAATTTAGGAGTTGAAGAAGTACATAAATTATTTAATAAACTACAAAAAATAAAAGAAAATGAACCAGAATTATTAGAATTATATGCAGAATTTTTAAGAGAAATAAGAGAAGATTATGAACAATCAAATGAATTAAATCAAATTTTAAAAAAAGTTCATAAGAGATTAAAACATGATGATATGGATGAATTAAATTGGTTAAATTCATTTAATATTGATATATATGCATTAAATAATAATGATAAAAATTTATATTTAGTATTTGATACAAGACCAAATAATTTTGGAACAATATTAAATATTTCTTTAGGTTTATGTTCAATATTAGGTTATCCTAAAGAAGAAATAAAAGGAAAACATATTAATTTATTAATTCCAGATATTTTTCAAGCATCACATAAATCACTTTTATTTAAATTAATTGAAGAATATCAAAAAGGTCATCATTCAAGGAAAAAAGTTGATTATAGTTATACAGATTCTTTCGCAATGAGTAAATCTAAATATTTAGTACCATTTAATTTCAAAGCATGTGTTATTTCAAATGATTCAGGATTTTATTGGTTATTAAAAGTAAATAAGGAAAATTCATATTTTACAAATTTTAATTCTATTGATTTAAATACTTCAAATTATAATACATTTACAATAATAACAAATAAACAATTTATAATACAATATTTTACTTCAAATTGTGTTAAATTTTTAGGTTTAAAAGCTTCTGAGATTGTAGGAGTAAATGATATATCCCATTTTATAAAAGAATTCCATGAAGAATTTTTAAAATATGCAATTGAAAATGAAGACCAAGATCCTGAAGAAAAATTAAAAATAAAACAACAAATAGTAAAAATAAATTATAAAAATCAAACTCAAATAACTTGGCTTAAAAGGGATTATCAAGAATTTTCCCATTCAAATAATAATGAATATATAGAAAAAAAAAAGGAAAATAAACAATTATATTTAACAGTATCAGAAATAATAATAGATAATAATTTAGATGGTTACATTTTTAAATTTGAAATATCACCTCATAAATCTCTTTTTTCTTCTTTAGATAGTCAATCACATGCTTCAAAAACAAAATCAATATCTCATGAAAATTCTATATCTAAAAAAAATTCAAGAATTCATACAGTTCAAACACTTCAACTTCAAAGTAATAGTCCAATAGAAACTCCAATAATAAATAAAAGAAGAAGTTTAGCAAAATATGAAATTAGAAATTTTTCCTTAACACCAATGCCATCAATTACAGGAGTTATAGATAGAAATTTTATTCCAAAAATTCCTAAAGTTGGAGGATTTAAATTTAATCCTAATATTTTATCTTATCAAATAAATATAAATGAAAAAAATACAGATAGGAGAAAATTTTTAAAGGAAAAAGCAATGAATAAAGTAAAAGAAATATATGTTTCTTCTTCTCCTAAAACTGATAGTTCAAATGAAGAATTATCTGAATTTACTGATAGTTGCTTTGAATCTAGTAATGGTGATTCTTCTGTTATTGAAAAAGAAAAAAAAATTAAAACAATTAAAAATTCAACTACGAAAGCATCTGATGAAGATTATTATCATATTAATTTTTCTAAAATAAGATTAAAAATTTATGATTATAAAACAAAAGGTTTTATTGAGAAAAATTATGAAAAAAAATCAAAAGTCGAAATGGTAATTAATAATCCAAAACAAGGTGATGATGATGATGATCAACAATATGTTGAAAATGCTGGAATTCAACAAGTTCAATCAAAAGAAGAAAATGAAAAAGATATACAACAAAAAAGAGAAATGTTACTTCAACAAATAGAAAAATCTTTATTACAAGAAGATACTCAAGCAACAATAACAACATTAAGATTAATAAGTTTAGTATTATTTACAGCAATTATTTGTTATGGAATAGGTTTTTTAATAGCTATAATAAATAATTTTTCATTATATAAAGATAAATATTATTATATAAAATATAGTTTTGCTATTTATAGAGGAGTACTTCATGCTGTTTCTATTATTAGAGAACTTGTTTTAATTGCTTTTAATGAATATAATGAATTATATACTGAAGAAATAAAAGAAAAATATAGATATAGTTTATTAGATTCTTTAACAACTTTATATATTAGAATGAGTGAAAGTATTGATCAATTGACTAAAAAATCTGCTCAGTTATCTCAAGAAAATTATCAAACTGTTTTTGGGACAATTTTACCCACTTATACTATAAATGATGATTATACTGTTAATATATTTAATTTAACTTATATTTCTACTGTTAGTAAAGCAGTTACTGGAATATATGAAATTACTCAATTAGATATTGATGAATTTATGCCTTTAAATAAAGATATTTATTTCTTTATTACTAATACTTTAAATGGTATTTTAACTGATACTAGAATTGCAGAAAATACTTATACAGATCAATTATATATTATAATACATCAACAAAAAAAAAATTTATTAATTATTTATATTGTAATATCAATTCTCAATATAGTATCATATTTTATATTAAATAAAGCTTTTATGGATGTTGAAGCAAGAAAAAATTCTTATTTAGAAGTATTTTTTGAAATTAAAGGAAATTTAATAATATCTTCTTTAACAAAATGTGAAGCTTTTGTTAAAAGATTACAAAATACAGATGGTGATGATATTATATCTATTCAAGATGATGATGATAATGATGATGGTGAAAATTCAATTCAAAATCATAAAAATCTTTCAAATGAAGGAGAAGGAAATAAAGTAATATCAGGAAATGTAATATTAATTCACATTGTACTTATTGGTTTTATAATATTTATTGAAGTTTATTTTTTGGTTATTATAATTTTTTTTTATGATTTTTCAGAAAAATTAAAATATTATATTATTTTATATAATCACGAATCAAGATTAGAAATGAATAATTTTTTAATATATACTTATATAAGAGAATATATTTTTGATCAGAATTCAATTGTCAATGGAACAAATATTTATCAAATTATTGATAATACAGTTAAGCAATATACAATAAATCAACAAAATAATTATTATTATTTAAAAAAATATCAACATTTATATGGGAAAAATTATAGTAATTATAGATATAGTATTTATCAAAATGATATTTGTAATTTTACTCAAAATTATTTTGATGAATATTATCCAAATAGAACAGATATAAATTGTTATTCTTTCCTTGATGGAGGTGCTAAATATGGACTTGATATTCTACATTTTAATTTTTTTGAAGAATTAAGAGCAATAAAAGCTAAAAGAGAGTCATATTCAGTAATTTGGAAAAATCATAATTTTACTTATAATTATACCTTATTTAACACAGATAAATATGATGATTTTGAAAAATTAATTAAAAATGAAACAGAAAGAACAATTTATAATAATTATTCTCCCTTATCAATTTTAATAAGTGAAAAAATGAAAAATTTAACTATAGTATTTGAATATTATTTAAGTCCAATATATATGCAACTATTTGATAGTTTAGATGAAGTAATTATGACATACATTCACAATAAAAAAATTTTATTAAATGGAATGTGTATAACATATATATCATTATTTGTGTTAATTTATTTATTCATTTGGAGAATTCATGTAGAAAATTTAAATACAATAATTTATCAAACAAAAAGAATGTTGGCAATAATACCAAAAGATATTTTAGCTTCATTAAAATCTATTGGGAAATTATTAGATATTAAAACTCAATCAGCACACAAAATTTCTTCTGAACATAAACCAATAAGAGTATCATCAAAAAATTCAAAAAAAACATTGTCTGGTCAAAATCAAAATGATAATGGTAATAATAATAATAATAATACAGATAATAATAATACTAATAAGGATAATAATATAAATATTATTAGTACTCCATCTAGTCCTGAATCTACCAGGAAAAATATTTAAATATTATGAAGATAAATATAATTTTTCTTTCTTAGATTTTAATTATATTGATATATATAAATTTTTAAGGTTATATTTTGTTTTGAATAAAAAATATTTTTTTATATTTTTTTAATTTATTTTTAATAAAAATAAATTATATTCACATATAATTACATTTTATCTCTATTTTATTATTTATTTTTTTACCTTTAAAAATACAATTTCAATCAAGAAAATATATTAATTAAAAAATTTTAACGATTACATTCTATACCTACAATTTATTAAATTTATTTCTAATAATTTACATCAAATTTTTATTTATATAATATTTTTTATAATAATTGATATCATTATATTTTTTTGCTTCATTAATAATTTTCATTCCATAATAAAACTTTGATATTTCATTAAAATTTTGAATTAATTTTTCATTTAATTGTTTTGAAGGATAACCTGCTCCTGATGCATATAGAGCAATAATTACTTGGGATGAAAAAGGATTATTACAATAAACAATAAATTTTTGTAAAATAAAATATAGAATTATATTTATTATTGTTATTTTATTAAATGAAATTAATAATAATATAATTTTATATCCTTTTTCATCTAAAATATGTTCATTTGTTTTTTTTAATATCTTGTTTATTATTTTTGATTTATTTTTTAATGAAATATGCTCAAATAATTTTGTAAAAATTAATAAATTATATTCACTTTTTATAAATTGATTTATATTTGAACTTATTTTTTGTACAATAATATCAAATAATTTTTCTTCATTTTCACAGAATGATATTATTTTTAATATATTTTTATATATGTTTTGTTCAAAAATTTTATTTATTAATTTGCTTTTCTTATCAAAGCTTAAATCATTAAAATTTTGTTTTGAAAAAAAAATAATTGAAGAAAAATTATCTGAAGAACTATGATTTATAGTAATACTTTCATTATTATTTTTTTTCTCATCAATAAAAAATGAATCTTCTGATAAAAAAGATTCTTCTTGTTCTTGATTTCTTATCAATGATCTATCATCAATTGATAAAGTTAAATGTTTATTTGGAGATTCAAAATTTTGCAAATATATAGAACGCATTTCAGTCATTGATTTAAATTTAACTTGATTTTGATTTATTGTATTACTTTTTTTCGCTTGATTTCTCCACCAATAGACTATCATTTTATATAAAATTTATTTTTTTTAAGATAAAGAAAATTTATAAAATTTTTTTATTATATCTTTTATAGAATGTAATAAATTTATTAATTCAATTCTTTTTAAGATTAAAAAAATATTTTAAACTTTTTATTTTCAATATTATAATATTTATATTGAATAATAATATCACAAAATATGTAAAATATTTATCATTTACATACACAAACAAATTAATTCTATTTTTTTATTTTTTTTTATCTTTTCCAAATAATAAATAAAAACAATATAAACCATTACTTATTTTTCCAACATTAATTCCAATATATTTAGAACTTTTGCTCAAAATATTATTTCTTCTTTGGCACATTGAATTTGTATCATCAACAACTTGAAGAAGGACTGATAATTCAATATTTGAATTCATTATATCATAATGAAAGTTTACTAAATCAATATTTTTTTCATTTAATTCAACTTTAATTTTTTTTAATGTAGAAGTTATATACTTTTCTTTTATAAAATCATTAAATTGAACATCAAGATAGTCATTTATAACATTTTCAGGAAAAGGAAAAGTCAATTCATTTTTAAGAATTAAAGGATGAATTGGTTTTTTTTTTGAAAATAATAATTTACATTGTTCAAATGATAAATTACCTTTACTTAATTTAATTTTATTATTTTTATCAACTTGAATAAAAGAATCTTTTTGGGAAGTGGAAATAAAAGGAATAAATTTATCAATTTTTTCACATACAATTTCAGGGTTAGTTCTTATTAAATTTATTTCATTAAACATTTGTTCTCTCATATTTTCTAAATATGATATTTCTTCTGATATAATATTATGATTAGTATTCACTTTATTTGATGTAGAATTTCCATTATTTGAAGAAGTATTTGTATCACTTGAAAATTTTTTATCATTTAGTTGAATTTCACAAGGATATCCATTATGTAATAAATAATTTAAATTTCTTTTACTATTTATTGTATTTTCATTTATTTGATTTTTTTCTATATTAATTTCTTGTCTATTTGAGCATACTTCACAACCCATTTTTGATAATTTTATTTATTATTTTGGAATCATCTAAAAATTTAAAAATTAAAAATATAATCATTTTTTTATACTATTAGATAATTGAAAACATTTAATATTATATCAAAAAAAAATAAAGTATCTATTCCTAAAAAAATTTAATTATATAAATTATGTATTTATTAAAATAATTTACTTTAAATATTCTTATACTTTTATGTTAAAAATATAAATTTTATTTATAAAATGGAATATTAAAATAATAGTTATTATATCTTTAATTTTAAATTTATAATTTCTCTTATAATAATATTTTATTAATTTAATTAGTCCAATATGGGAAAATATGAATTAAAATATTAATATTACTTTTTTTAATTTAATTCATTATCATTACATCACTTGAAAATATTATTTATATTCATAATAATAATTGAAATATTTTCTTTAAAAATTCTATGAAAAAGAAAAAAAAAGTATCTCCTTCAAAAAATGAAAATAAAAAAGAATAGAATAAAAAAGAAATTAATTACACAAAAAGAATATATTCTTGATATGATATATATTATGTATTTTACAGAATATCTTAATTGAATCTAATTAAACTAATTATTATATATATTATTTTGATAATTTTTAGTTTATATATTAAATTTTATTAATTTATATTATATATATCAGTTTCATTTATCACATTATACTATTTAATTTTTTTATCATTACTTGTTATTGAATCAATATAAATATTTCATATTAATCAAATATATTCAATCTTTTCCCGATGTAATTATTTATATTTATTTAATAAATTATATTTTTAATAAATATTTATTTTTATAATTTTTAAAAATGAAAAAAGAAAGATAATAGGAGATATATCTATTTTTGACATAATTATTCATATAATAAAATAAAATTAATGTATATATAAGAAATTATTATAGAGTTAATTAAAATATTATGGATTTATTTAAAATATAAAGTAGAATAAAAAAGATTTTAATTAAAAATTAAGTAGAAAAATGATACTATTAATCAATTAAAAATTATTAATTTGAATTGTTAAAACTATAAATAAAATGATTAATTTTCAATAAAATAAAAATATAATGAATATTTTTCAAAAAGAAAAAAATATAAATTTATTTAAATCAAGATTTTTTATTTTATTTAAATATTTTTTTTCAAAATTCTTATTTTAATAATAAATAAATTTTTATCAATTTATTTGTTAGTATTTAAATTTTATTGCTCCTTCTCATTTTCAATTAAACTTCTTTCAGAAAATAAATTATTTATTATCTTAATACTAATGTTTATTTATAATTTTTTTATAATTAGTGATTTATTATAAAATCTTTAAAAAGAGAATTAAACTAGAATTCATTAATCTTAATTTTTTAATTTTTGAAATAATATTTATTTCTTTATATTTAATTTTGAAAATAATTTTATTTAAAAAAATTCATTTAATTTATCCTCATAAATTAATTAAAAAAATTCATTTATTATTTTTATGAACTATATAATACATAATTAAATTTTTTTTCATTGTTTTAATTATATTTTTTTTATAATTTAAAAATTAGATTATCCTGAATTTATACAAAAAAATTGCAAAATTTTATTTTTTTTTACAACAATTATTTTTTTTCGAATTTGTATTATTTATATTATTTTTTCCTAATTTAATATTTTTATTATTTCTATCTTCAATAAGATTTCTATCTTTTAAATAGTCGAAACTAGGATCAATAATTTTATGAACAACATTTTTAAATAAATCATTAATTCCACTATTATTTAAAGCCGAAGTTAAAAAAAAAATAGCATTAATTTGATTAGCAAAATTTCTAGCTTCATTTTCATTAACTTCTTCTTTTTCATATAAATCACTTTTATTACCAACTAAACCATAAACAATATTTTCATTTAAAAGTTGTTTAGTTTGAGGAATCCAATATTTCTTTAATTCTTCAAAAGATTTATAATTAGTAATATCATACACAAAAATAATTGCTTTTGAATTTTTATAAAATATTTTTACTAAAGATCTATATTTTTCTTGTCCTGCAGTGTCCCAAATATCTATATTATATATTTGAGAATTTATTTCTATTTCTTTTGAAGAAATTTGTGCTGAAAGTGATGATATTGATTCTATTTCAAATGTACCTGAGGTAAATCTTTTTATTATACAAGTTTTTCCTACTGCTGATTCACCTATTAAAACTATTTTAATCCCATCTGATGACATTTTTTTTTTGTAATTAAAAAAATATTTAGATTTTCAAAAATTATAATTTTTATCATTTTTTTTTATATTTTCATTTATAATTAATCATAAAAATTTTATTTTAAATAAAAATAAAGTAAATAATCATATATTATACATTATTTTCCTTTAGCATATATCGAATTCCTTTATAAGTAAAAATATAAGAATTTGTTTCATCATTTTCTACTTTAAACAAATCATAATTAATAGTATCATTTTTATCAAATAATCTATCATTTGTTATTTTAACTAAATTTTCACTATCTATCAATTCGGAATAATCTATATATACTTTTGCAGTTGTCTTTGAAAAATTTCCTAATTAAGGAATTTTTACACTTAATTTCCCTCTTGCAATTAACTTACAATATGATAGTATTAAAATAAACTTAATCAAAAATCATTTAATTCATTTGATTTTAATAATTATTCATTTTATTTTGAAAATATATTATAAAATGTTTTAATTTTTATTATATTTTGAAGTATATAATATAATAATCCAAAACCAATTACAAATGATTTGATAAAAATTGTTTTTACATTTGCATTCTCATGATTTTGTACAATTTTTTGACAAAGTGATTGAGGAATAAAAGTAAAAGTATCTTTAAAACTATTTACACTGTCTTCATTTTCTTCTTCTTTTGAATAAATATTTGGATGTTTTAATATATTATTATCTAAAATTGATTGAAATAAATCAATTGAGAATTCACTTTTAAAAAATTCATTTATTTAAGAATATTTTGTTGTTGATTTTGAATAATCAACTGGTAAAACCATATTTTCTTATTTAAATTTACGAGTAAGCTGTAAATATTATATAATGTAAAAAATTATTTATATGTTCTATTTTATGGAAATCTTTATCTTGGATGCTTGTATATTCTTTTATATCTATTTCATTTTCTCTTTTAATTTCTGCTGTGTTGCTGATAGGATTTCCTGAGAGATTTTTTTGAACAGAAAAATCCCATTTTTTTAGTATCATTTTTTGTTTTTTATTCTTCCAATTCTTTTTTAAAATATATTATTTTTGAATTTAATTTTTTTTAATGTGGTGCAATTAATATTTAATAATATTTTTTAAATCCTTATCATTGAAAAAATTATTTAATATTATTATTTATAATATTATTTGTATTTATACTCATTCTTTTATTTCAAAACTCATTATTTATTTAAATAACTCATTCCATATTGATTTTAATTTATATAGAAAATTAACTCAAAAATTTATTTTTATTATTAATTTTAATATTTATGTTTAAAATAGATACAACTCTTATCATACCAAATATGAATTATTTTTTATTGTTTATATATAAAAATCATTTATTTAATTTAATTTACTTTTTTTCCTTCAATCTTCCCTTTAGAAATATTATTTTTACCAAGTTTAATTGTATAATTTTTAGGAGAATTAACAATAAAATCAAATTTATAAGTAACTAATTCAATTTGATCTATTAACTCTTCAATTTTATTACTTTGAACAAACTGAACTGTTTTAATAAAACTATTAAAAAATTTTGAATTTAATAATTTCGAAGCTTCAATTTCAAAAAATGAATCTCCAATACTAATAATATTTATAATTCCATCATGATCAAATTGTCTAAATGCATTATTAAAAGAGTTAATTTTCCACATTCTAATATCATTAGGAAATAGGATTTGATTTTCTTCCCTTGCAGAAATTATTTTAACATGATTTAAAAGTTTTATAATTGAAGGAAAAAATATTTGAGAAGTATATTCAACCCATCCTTTTTCAGCATTTGTAATTATATATATTTCTCCTTTTTGGATTGATAAAGATAAAATTTCAAAAATTTTTTTTTCTAATTTATATAATAATTCATAATTATTATTTTTTTTTAGAACTTCTTCAATATCAAAATTATAATTCGATAAAAAAGAAGTACATAATAATGTATCATCCCAATCAAAAATTATAATTGTATTATTTTTTGGTCTTTTTCTTTTTGGATTCCAAATACCTTTTGACATTAATTTACAAAAGTAATTTAAACGAAGTTGACTTATATCATAATCATTAAAATTTTTTGAACATGTTGTTTTTCTCATTGATATTGATGAATAACTCATATTAAGATCACTTGAAAGTGTTGAGTCATCAGGATATGATGGATATGAAAATGTTTGATTAAAGTTTTTCTCAATTTTTTCTGATGATATTTCATTCATTATTTTTGGTCTATTTAATATATATTATTATTTGAAAAATAAAAAAATAAAAAATTATAGATTTATTATATAAAATGATTTTTTAATTTTTATGTTACTTTTTTTATATTTATAATATCATGTTTATATATTTTATTTTAAAATACTTGAATTTAAATGCTAAACAAGTATTAAAAAATATTTATATCAAAAATAAATAAATAAAATAATAAATTAATAATATGAAACAATCTCAAGAAATGGTTAATATTATTTCAAAAAATATAATTAACAAAAATAATAATCCATTTCAAATTAAATTATCACAAAGAAAAGATGTAGATTACGAACTTTTCTTATCTAATATGAATGCTTCATTAAAAGAAATAATTTTAATTGAAAATGAAGAAATTGATAATATATCAGAATCATCATATGAAAATCCACCATTATTCACTTATCCTAGTGAACATTCATCTGATTATGATATTTCTGAATTTGAATTATAAAAATATAAAATGATTATATATAAAAATTGATTTTTAGTATTTAAAAAGTCAATTTTATCAATACTAATAATGAATTAGTTTTATAAATTAAATGATTAATTGTATTTATATATATTTACAAGCATATTTAGAAGTTTATATTAAAAAATAAATAGATGATATATAATAAAACTTTTATAAAAATAAATTTAAAATTCATAAAATATTTAAAAAAATTAGAAATATTATTAAATTTAAATCTTATTTTTTTAACATTCCTTCATTTAATTTATAAATATAGCATTTATCAAATGCTTTTTTAAAATCTTTATTTATTTCACCAAATTCTAATAAAAATTCATTTTTTTCAATCATTTCTTCATAACATTCTTTACTTATACATTTATAAATACAATCATCGTCATTTGATCTTGAAGCACATAAAGTTGAACTTTGACATTCTTTATATTTTCTATCAAATCTTCCTTGTCCTTTTTGATTTTTTAATTGAATATTTTCTATAATTATAAACAATATAAATAAAATAAATTTTAAATTCATATTTATTTAATTATTTAAAAAATATTCTATGGAATTTTTTTTTTTATTAATTTTTTTATCATTTATAAAATATAATAATTCAACTAATCAAACAAATTTCGAAAATGATTCAGGTATTTTAATTTTAAATGATAATAATATTAAAAAAGCTATTGAATATTATAATTATCTTTTAGTTATATTTTACTATCCTTGGAATAGAAAATATGATTATATAATTCCTGAATTAATAAAAGCAAATTATATAATAGAAGAACAAAGTCTTCCTTATAAAATTGGAAAAGTTGACTTATTAATTAATCAAAATATAAGAGAAAAAAATAGTTTTATTTATTATCCAACTTATATTTTTTTTATAAAAGGACAAAAAAGTGTTTATTTAGAACAGTTTAATAATTATATAGAAATATTAAATTATTTTAATAATAAAATAATTGGTTTTACTATTAATAAAACAAATCCAGATGAAATTGAAGAATTAAAAAAAAAAAATAAAATAATTGTATTATCAACATTAAATACTGAGATATATAAAAATGAAAATTTAATTATTAAAAATATTAGTGAAAATTCAATTTTTGAATCGTTTGTTAAATTTATTTTTTGTCCTTCAGAAAAATGTATATCTAAATATAAAAAAGGAATTTTTCTAATAACAAAATTTTCAAAAGAAAAAATTATTTCATATAATTATATAAATATGACATATGATTTATTTGATGAATTTTTATGTAATAATACTCATGAACAAGGACAATTAATAACTGCATTTGATTTCCAAAAAATATTAAAAATAAATAAAACTACATTATTATATTTTAAAAATTCCTCAAGAATAAATTTAACTCAAACTGAATTATTATTTGAAACTATTGGAAATGAATATAAAGATTTAATATTTTCTTTTATAGTTGATTCAAAAGGTAATCATTTATATAAAAGACTAAGACAAATTTTTACTATTGATAAAATACCATCATGTATTTTATTTGATCCAATTGAAAGAAAAAAATATCAATTAAATACTGATATTAATAAAGAAAATTTAAGAAAATTTATAAATATATTTTTTTTAAATGATTATGAATCAATTAGAAGTGAAGAAATACCCAAAAATCAATTTTTGTCTTATAAAATTATTGTAGGAAAAAATTTCAAAAATGAAATAATAATGAAAAATAAAAATATAATACTTTTATTTTATAATTCATCAAAATTAAAATTAATAAATAATGAACTTAAAACATTTAAAAAAATATCAGAACAATTTTTCAATTATACTAATTTTGAATTTGCTGCTATGGATGTTTTGCATAATGAAGTAAAATCATTAAATTTTAAATCAATTCCTTCTATTTATTTATATTTTGCAAAAGACAAAAATTATCCTTTTCAATATGAAGGAAAAATTGAATATGATTCTTTATTAAAATGGGTAAAATATTTAATAAAATTAGATAAAGGAAAATAAATTAATAATAAAATAAGAATTTTTATTTTAATAAAAAAAATTTAATTAAAATATTATTTTATCTATATATATTTTATATTTGAGGGAAAATTTCAATTTGTTCTAATTGATTTTTAACATATTTTAATTTAATTTCATAATCTATAAATTGTTTAAATATTTTTATAAATTTGGAAACTTTTTTCTCATCAATTAAATGTTCTTTAATATATTTTTCTAATTTATGTTTTATATGTAAATCAATATCATTTGAGTTTTCTGCTTCTTGATATATTTCTAAAACTTTTTTACAATTGATTTGTTGATCATAAGACCAAAATTCTTTATAGAAAAAGTTATATTTTTCTTCCCATTTTTGTTGTAATGAAATTAATTGTTTTTTTTTTTCTTCATTTGAATTTTTATTATATTTATTAGGTAAAATAGAAACTTTTTCTTCATCATTACTTTTATTACTATTACTGTCACTATCATCAATATTAGTATTTTTCAAATTATTAAATTCATTTTTTTTTTTAATTGTCTCTTCTTCAATTAAAGAAATCTCATTTACATTATCAAAATTTTTTTCTTTACCTGATTCAATAATAAAACTAATTTCTTCTTCTTCATTTTTATTTGGAAATAAAGGAATTGAATCATATTTTGTATCTTCAGTTGCTATTAGATTATCTACATTTTTTTTTAATATTTTATTTGTATTTTCTAATCTTTTATTTAATTCTGAAATAAAATCATTTATTAAATTATTTGGATTTATATTTTTTATTTTTAATACAAAATTATTTTTCTCATTACTTAAATTACTAATATTTAAATCATTACTTATACTTTTATCATTTGATTTATTTAAAAATCTTTTTAAATTTTTGTCTCTAGATCTATTATTATCATTACTTTTATAAGTTCCTTCCCTACTTTTATTTATTTCTTCTTTGCTTTTATTATTATCATTACTTTTATTTATTTTTTCATTATTTCTAATATTATCAATACTTTTATTTATTTCTTCTTTACTTTTATTATTATCATTACTTTTATTTATTTCTTCTGTACTTTTATTGTTATCATTACTTTTATTATTTCCATTACTTTTATTTATTTTATCTCTTTTTCTTTTTTTTACAATATTTTTATTAATTTTTGAATTTTTATTTTTTTCATTACTTTTATTAATTTCACTTTCCCTACTTTCATCATTATTTTTGTAATTTCCTGTTTTTTTATTTTTAATAGTTATATTATTATTAATAAAATAATGATCTTTTACATTTTTATTTTTTGAATCAATTTGATTATTTATAGAAGAATTTATATTAATATTGTTTTTACTAATTTTAACATATTTTGGAGTTTGAACATTATTATTTGTTTCAGGTATTATTTTGTTTAACATTAATTCAACTCCATTATTATGTTTATTTAAATTAGATTTAATATTATTATTATTATTAAGAATATAATTAGTGTTATTATTTATTTTATTTGTTTTTGAACGAGATGAATGAATTCTAACTTTTGAATTTGGATTTGCAGATTGAGGTGTATTTATTTTATTTACATTATTACTTGTTGTAGAATGTTTTATTTCTTTTTTTTTAACATTATTATTTTGAACAAAAGAATGTTTTTTGATATTATTAATATTATTATTATTCTCTTTATGATTATTATTATTATTATCTAAAATTATTTCCGGACTTTTATTTATGTATCTTAAATTGTTATTAGAGGAATATTTTTTTTTTATTATTTCAGAATGTCTTGTTTTATAATTGGTATTTTTATTTTCAACATTTAATTTTTCACTACTTAAATTATTTGATAAATAAAATTTTTCAATTGAAGGATTTTTTTTTCTTTCTTTTTTATTTTCTTTATTATTTTGAAGTTGTTTTACTTGTTCATTAACTACATTATTAGTATTAAATTCTTCAGATTGATTAATATTTGAATTAAAGTTAGAATTATATAAATTCAATTTGTAATTATTAGCAATATTATTTTCACTTTTATACATATCATTATTTTTATTTTTAATACTTAAAATTTTAACATTCCCACTTTTCTTTTTTTCAGGTTTAACATAAGTAATTTTTTGAATTTTTTTTGCCTTAGAATTCTTTTCATTCATCTTTTGACTCCCATATAAACTTAAAATAATAATTAAATCATCATACAAATTTAACATTTTAGCTTTTTCAACAAAAATAGCATTTTCAATAATATTTTTCATAAAAGGTCTGTGGTTATAATTTTTTTCTAAAAGTAAATCAACCATTTTTTTTAATTCTTTTGAATATTTCAAATGATTAGGAATAGGTTCATAATTTCCATTAGTAATTTTAAAAAATAAAGCAGCTTGATTTTTTGCATTATAAGGTTTTTTAAAAGTAATTAATTCATAAAGTATACAACCCAAAGCCCAAACATCACTTTTTTCATTATAAGGTTTTTCTTCACAAATTTCAGGACTTAAATAATAAGGAGTACCAATAAAAGTATGAGCATGAATAGTATTTTGTAAAATTTTTGCTACTCCCAAATCACCAATTTTAACATCTAAATCTTTAGTTAAAAAAATATTTAAAGTTTTTAAATCTCTATGAAGTATTTTTCTATAATGAATATATGCTAATCCTAATGACATTTCTATAAAAAATTTCCATATTTGATTTTCTGATAATAATATATTTTTTGTTTTATTTTCATTTATAAATGTTGATAAATCACCATTTTGACAATATTCCATTACTATATTTAATGTGTTGTTTTCTTCAAATGAATCATAATATTTTACTATATATTTACAGTCAAGTTGTTTTAAAATTTTTGCCTCGTTTTTTGCTTCTTCTATATTTTCCTTATTTTCATTTGTGTAAAAGGGAATTTGTTTTATTACAAAAAAAGTTTTTTTATCATCTTTTCTTTGGGCTTTAAATACCATTCCATATGAACCTATTCCTATACGATCTTTTAAAATGTATTGTGATATTGACATGAAAAAATTTAACTTTAATAAAAAATAATATATTAAATTTAAAAAATTAAAATATGAAAAAAGAAATAGATTACAATTAAACAAAATATAAAAAAAAATAAAAATTTTAATAATTTTTTATAAATATATGATATAATTATTATAATAATATTTATAAATTTAAATATTATTTTTCTTTTATTATCAAGTTACAAGGAATTTTTGATACAATTATAGAATTTTTAATTCTATTATATTATTTTATTAACTATTAAAATTTCATAATCTTTAATAAAATAAATATAAATTTTATAAATAAATTATATAATTAATAATATATAAATCATGAATATTTAAAATTTCATGACTTTCCAGTTTATGATATAAAAAATTGTTAATTAATAGATAAATTCTAGAAAAAATAAATTAATAGATTTTTATGCATTAAAAATTGGAAATATTAAAAAGGAAATTAATTTATTATATTATATATTTGGATTAATAAAAAGTTGAATTTTTTTATTCTTATTTACTCTAAGGATTATAAAATTATTTAAAGAAAAAATCATCAAATAAAATGAAAGCGAAATAATTACTTTATAAAATAATTTAATGTTTTAAATTTATTATTAAATAATCTTTTATTCAAATCATCAACTTTAAGATTTTATTAAAAAAACATGATTTTAATTGTTATAATACAAAATATAAAATTACCAAATAAATGAATTAAAAAAATTAATATCCAAAATAATAATTAATACAAAAATTAATTGAATTAAAAAAAGAAATTTTAAATATAATTAAAATTTAATGTTCATTTTAAACTTATTAATTTTAAATTTTTTTAAAATAACATTTCAACAATCTGACATTCAAAAAGAATTTCATAGATTAGTAATAATAAAAACAAATCCATCAGAATTATCTCTTGACAAACAAAACATTCAATTAGTATTATATCCATCATTTTTTAATAGACAACAAGATGATGTTTTATTAGTTTTTACTGCAACATTTCCTATAAGAACTTTTTTAGATATTGATGAATATTTTACATATACTTTTATAACAAAATATTTTTGTGCAGAATGTGTAGCAAACAATTTTGTTAAAATATTAAAAGGAAATATTATTAAAGGATTATCAAATATATATTTTTCATATGACAATTTAATATTATTAGAGAATATTTTTATTGAAATTAAATCAATTGATTTTTTTAAAGAATTTTCTGACTCTGATCTAATGAAATATTATAATTATATACTTATAAATAATATTACTAATCAAAATAATGGTACTATGACTTTTTTGAGGGATATTCGAGAAAATGAAGATAATTATTTTCAAATTGTAAGATTTAAATTTGAAAGTGAAAAAAATTTAAATTTAACTATTGGAATGCATTTTTCAATATCAGATTCTTATGATTCTCCAATTAAAAGTGAGGAAATATATACTATTTTTGATTTTTTAATTGGTAATATTAATCTTTATTCTGTTGAATTGAATATATGTGTAATATTAAAAAAGGAGAAGGATGATGAAAAAGAATGTTTTTAAAAATTTATTAATAAACATAAAATTATAATTATAAAAAGATTTTTATATAAAGTATTAAAATAATATATAAAAATTTATTAAAAAAGTTTCAAAAGGAATTGAAGAAAAAAATAACAAAAAATCAAATTAGATTAAATGAATATGATAATACATAAAAGGAAATTATTAGAAAAAAAATTGTTGAACAAGAAACAATTTTAAGAAATTTACATACTTTTACTTATGAAATACAAAGAGTAATAGAAAATTATGATATTATTAAAAAAAATTTCATGAAAAAAATTTTGAATTTGAACAAAGAATAAATGTTGTTAACAAATATGATAAAATTTATTCTTTATTAAGAGAATATAAAGTAAGAATAAATAATTTGGCACAAACAATTGATAATTATAAAAAAGAAAAAAAGAAAATGAAAAAGTAAAATAAATCATAAAGAATTTTAACCAAAATCTTTAATTTTAAATAATATTAAAACTGGATATACAAATAATAAAATTATAACTACAAATTATAATAATAATAATTTAAAATCAAAATCTGTACATGAAAATATTTCTTTTGATTTAATGAATAAATCTATTAAACAATTTATTCATAAAGCTAATTATTAAGATAATTTAAATTTTCAAGAAATTCCTGATAATAAATTATATAATTGCTTAATTAAAATAATTGAATTAATAAAAAATTCAAATGATTATAAAATTGTTAGTGGAGTAAATAATATACTTTATTATCTAATAATATGAAAATTGTATCTTTACAAAATAAAGAATTTAGAAAAGATTTTATGGATAAATTATTTAATGATTATGAATTATTATCTGCTTTTGAAGAAGTAGAAAATAAATTTGTAGATAAACATTTTAATAAACTTCTTTTTGAAAAATAAAAAAATTTTAATTTTTTATCAATATTTTTTATTCAAATTTAAAATTTTTTAATATAAAAATGTTTTTATATTTTAATTTTAACTAAAATTTCTTGATTGAAAAAAAATAAAAATAAAAAAAAATGTTAGAATTTAAAATTAAATTGGGAGATTTTGCCAAATCTATAATTTTTAATGTTAAATTTTTATTTAGTTATTAAAAAAAATATTTTTAATTGTTTTCTACAAAATTATGTTTATTCATTTTTATTTTTATGGGGATTGGGGATTGGGGATTGGGGATTGGGGATTGGGGAGTGGGGATTGGGCCGA
>Ga0256407_10003820_pt1 | contig 26108 bp, 27 predicted proteins | sample RumenRJG_04DNA_FD_193489 | JGI IMG/M metagenome (GOLD analysis project Ga0256407, IMG submission 193489) | Bovine rumen microbial communities from Lethbridge, Alberta, Canada - RJG_04 | ecosystem: Host-associated > Mammals > Digestive system > Stomach > Rumen | place: Canada: Alberta... | reverse complement strand
TTTGTCTTTTTTGAAATTTGATGTGAATATATATCATTCATTAAACTTCTTACTGGTACTGTATAATCATCCATAATGTCTTCATTTTCATTTGAATCAAACTTGTCCAAAATAGAAATAAATCTTCTTTTATGTTTTGGAAATATTTCCTCTAATAAAAAATCTACATATATATGATTTCTGCCTAGTCGAGATAAATCTTTTACTATAACTGCATTTACTTTTTCGTCTACAATATCTTCCATAAGTTTCTTAATAGCAGGTCTGTCAAAATTAGTACCAGAATAACCATCATCTATATAATAATCAATTGTATTCACGCCTGGACAGTTATTTACAAACTCTTTAATTATATCTTTTTGATTAGTTATACTATTTGATTCAAAATTATCTCCATCTTCTTTAGATAATCTAATATATGCTCCTACATTCCACTTTTTCATAAGATCAATTCCTTATTTTCTTAATTAAATACCCTATAACTTGTAATTAATATGTTATCTTATTTTTTATTTATATCATAACTATTTCTTTTTATATCAATTTCATATACTTTTCTATTTCCATTTGAATCTTCAATTATTAAATCTGTTTTACCTGCTCTTTTAAATTCTGCATTTATCTTATAGTCTTCTAACGATTCATCATATTCTATATAAACTTTTCCATATTTACTATCTTCTAAATAAACATTATAACTATCATCAAATACTGCTCCTGCATCTCCACCATTTACTAATATCGTTGTATTATACCCAGTATTATTTGTAAAAGTTATTACTGTCATAACCAATATTATTAAAACACTTATAATAATTCCTGTTGTTTTAACTTTTTTATTGTTAAATATGCATATTGGATATAATAACAAAGTTATAAAGCAAAACAATGTACTTAATAAATGATATGGGAAACTATATATAGTTTGATTTAAAAATCCACTATAATGTAGTCCTAGAAAAATTAACATTGGTGTTAAGATAACTAATCCCCACCATTTGTCTTTTTTCATGAAATATCCAATAAATCCCATAGGAATTGTACCAATAGTCCAGGCAATCCAAAATCTATAATAAGTTAAAAATAAGTTACTATGATTTATTACATCTTGAATTAGATATACTAATGGCTGACTTATTAAAAAGAATACAAAGCATTTTAATGCAGAGTCTTTTGCTGATTTACTATTCATAATTATAAATATCCCAAATAGAATCCATACTTCAAATGATATTGTTATATCTGCAAAAGATGTATCTTTTGCTATTGGAAGCATTGCCATAACTCCAGTATATACACCTGCTATAATTGCAAATATAATCAACTTTTTAAAACTCAAATCAATTCCACCAAATAATTTTTTTACTTTTTCTATCATATAATCTCCTCCATAAATTACTCGTATAATGAACATGTAGTCCATTATACATTTTTTTATTCTTAATTTCATTGTATAATATCTACATAGACACTGTGGATTAGTGCAAATTACTATCGCTTTGACGATTATATTAATAGACTCTAACCACAGATGTTTGTTTAATTGTTAATTAGTTAGATAACGCTTGACGTTTAATATTGAACGAGTTTACTTTCGACAAGCATTTCGTGGATCACATTGTCTAAATATTTTGTAAAGGAGTTTTTATTATGATTTATGTTGGAATCGATGTTGCAAAAGATAAACATGATTGTTTTGCTATGAATTCTGATGGCGAAATATTAATTGAAAAATTAACCATAACAAACAATTTAGATGGTTTTGAAACTCTCTACAATTCTTTAATGAATTTTTCTGATTCATTAGACAATATAAAAGTAGGGCTTGAAGCCACTGGTCATTATAGTAATAATATTCTAAACTTTCTGACCGAAAAAGGATTTAATATCTATCTTATTAATCCATTACAAACTAATCTTTACGTAAAAGGTCAAAGCCTTAGAAAGACTAAAACAGATAAGTTAGATGCACATGTTATTGCTACAATGCTTGTTTCAGATAACTTAAAACCCTACATACCAGTATCATATCATATTTCTGAATTAAAGTCACTAACTAGACACAGATTTCGTTTAGTTAAGGAAAACTCTAAATTTAAAACTTCTCTTGTAAGACTTGTAGATATTGTTTTTCCTGAACTTTCAAAAATTGTTTCTTCTGTTGCTCAAAAGTCTTGTTTAGCTTTACTTTATGAATTACCAAGTGCTAAAGATATAGCTGAATGTAATCTTACACATTTAACTCATCTTTTATCTGATAATTCAAATAAAAAGTTTGACAGAGAAAAAGCACTTCAAATTAGAGATTTAGCTAGAAAATCCATTGGTTTAAATAGCAACTCTGTTTCATTTGAGTTAAAACAGACAATTAGTATTATTCAGTTTATACAAGAGCAACTTGATGATGTTGAGAAAAGAATAAAAGAAATTTTAAAAGAGATTAATTCTCCAATACTAACAATACCTGGAATTTCTTTTAAAACTGCTGGCTCTATTTTAGCTGAAATTGGAGATATTTCTAGATTTGATTCTCCTGCTAAATTACTAGCTTTTGCTGGACTTGAACCATCAATGTATCAATCTGGTAAATTCTTTTCTACTCATTCTGTAATGGTAAAACGTGGTTCTAAATATCTTCGTTTTGCTTTGATGACTGCTGCTAGAATGGTTTGTTTAAATGATTCCACCTTTAATGCTTTTAAAGATAGAAAAATGACTGAAGGTAAGCATTACATGGTTGCAATGGGACATGTAGCAAAGAAGTTGGTTAGAGTCATTTATTATTTATTAAAAACAAATAATGTATATCAAGCTAGCAAAGTAGCTTAACATCAATAATTACATAGTTTTTAAAAGCATTTTTCGAAATGCTTATTTGTCATGCAATAATTAATCTAAAAATTTTTTTTAAATTTTTCACAAAAAACTATTGACATTCATATAGTTAGTCTATTTTTTGTTTGGTAATCCCTTACAAGTTTCAATTACTATTTCTTTTAATAATTCTTTATTATCTACATCATCTACTAAATACATAGGTTTTGCTGTTTCATAAGGTATTTGTTCTTGCATACTATATTTTTTATTAGTATCAACTATTTTAACAAGTAATCTATTATCATAAATTCCACCAAATAAAACATTATTATAATACAATAAGAATTCTCCCATCATTGCTTTGCAAGTTATATTATCTAATAAATCTAATTGTTCCAATATAAAATCCTTATATTCTTTTGATGTTGCCATAATTAAACCTCACTTTTATTTTGTAATTCAGCTTCTTTTTTATGATTTAAGTGTATTCCAATATGTCCTATTCCTAATATTATTGTTGATACAACAAGAAATACATTTTTACCATATATGCCTAGCAATAGAAATGCTAATACTGGTAATGTTGCTCCTGCTACTGGAACACCTAATATACTACTATATTGATCTTTCATTGTTTTATTACTTTTAAAATACCTTATCCAATATATCTCATATAATATCATTAAAAGAAATGCTACAAGTAAAATTATAGACCAATTCGAGATATTATTTATATTAAAATCTGTAAATATCAATGCTAAACAAGTATTTCCTACTTCTCCAATTCTTTCTAATACTAATAATATTTTATTTTCATTTTTTTCATATTTCTCATAATCTTTTGGCTTATTTTTACTCCATATTATATTTGGAATCATAAGCATTAACAAAAATATTAAACCTATATATGAAAATCCAAAATTCATTTTTAACATCTCCTGTATTTTTTATCTAACTTGTTAACAATATTAAAATATTGTTAACAGGTTAAGTCCTATTTTCTTTTAAAGAGTATATCATAAAAAACTTATATTTACAATATTTTCGTAGCTTTTGATTTGAATGCACAAAAGTGCATTCATTTTATGTAGAAAATAATTTTTGAATGTACTTTGAATGTACTTTAATGAATTTTTACAGAATTTTATAGAGTTTGAGAAATGATAAGAAAGGTTTGATGAAATTAGTCAATATATTGAAATAACTGCATTTGATTGATACAATAAAAAAAGAAGAACTCTTACGAATTCTTCTAAATATGGTCGAGGTGACAGGGATCGAACCTGCGACCTCATGGTCCCAAACCACGCGCGCTACCAACTGCGCTACACCTCGAAATACTTATATAATATAACACAAAAAAGATATGTTTGCAATATTTTTTTAAAAAAATTTAATTTTATCTTGAATTATCACATTAATATAGTTATAATTATAAAAGATATATATGCAGCAGTAGCTTAGCTGGATAGAGCACTCGGCTACGAACCGAGAGGTCGGGGATTCGAATTCCTCCTGCTGCACCACACTCTCAATTATAGTTGAGAGTGTTTTGTTTATTTTAGTATCTATATAATTATGTTATCTACCATTCATATAATTAATATATCCATTATCTATATTATTCCATATACGAATATTTTTATCGACCTCTTCTTTGTTTAAATTATATTTTTCAAAGTATTCATAACTATTAACTATCTCTTCTTTATAATTTTGAGGACATCTTCCAATTATTCTAGAAATATCATAATATTTATTTCCGAACCCCCCAAATCCAAAATCAATAATAGCAGAAATATTATTATTTTCATCCAACAATATATTACTTGAATTCAAATCTCCATGAACTAAACAATAATTTTCTGACTTACTTTTAAAGTTCTCTTTTTCCCAAAATTTAACATCTTCATCTGAAACATGTAAATATAGAAGCTCATTTATAAAATCCTGTAGATTTAATCCAATATTATTAACAGAAAAAATTTCTTCTGGTTTAAATTCCAAATTATGAATTTCATACATAAATTGCGCAATTTGCATACATACTTTTTTTATTTCTTCAGAATTTAATCTATCCATTTTTTCAGCTAATGGAATTCCTTCTATTTTTTTATGAACTGAAAAATGTCTATTTTTATTCTCTTTTAACATTAATTGTACAGTTTTAAAATTTGTTTTTCCATTTATATATTTTGAAAATTGATAATCTTTTACAATTGTCCTCTCCCAAAATTGATCCCTAGGGAATCTAAAAAAGAAATCGCCTTTATTTGTATGAACTTCATATACAATATTTGTCCACCCAGTAGGAATGTTTATGATTTTTTGTATTTCTAAATTTTCATATTCATCATTAAGCGTTTCTTCAATAATTTTATTAAAATTTTCATCTACAGTAAAAAAATTTTTAGCCATATGTTCTCTGTATATATGTTTAATATATACTCTCCTTTCATTTTTACTTTATCATACTTTTTACTAAATTCATTATTTCAATATCTGATTTTTGATCATAGTTATTATACACAATATAATCAAATTGTTTTCTTAAGAAATCATTGTTTATTATATTATTATAATGTTCATCAATTTCTCTAATTCTTTCCTCTTCCTTTTCACTGCTTAGTTTTCTTTCTAAAACCTTTTGTTTTGCTATTTTTATATCTTTAGGATATATATATATAGTCTTAATGTCCGGTTTTATTTTTTTCCAATCATATATTGTTGTATAGTGCATTTCAAATACACTATTCTCTTTAGAGAATATTTCCTCTTTTAAGTATGCATATTCTCCTCCAAATACACTAAATCTGTATGCAATTTTATTTTCATTTTCTAATCTATCTAAATCTTTTTTTGTCATAAAAATAGCTGATTTTCCTGCAATTTCATTCTCTCTTTTTTTTCTTGTTTTTATTGTATTTATTTTCTTAAATTCAAGTTCATCTACTATTTTATTTGTATAATAAGTTTTTCCAACTCCTGTAACTCCCACCAATGCTAATAACATAAATTATCTCCAAATATCTTTAATAATATTATTCTTGTTCACCTAGAGTATCTGACTGCTCTTCTAATGCTTTTTTCTGTAAATCAGTTATATTCTTCCAATTAGCTTGAATATACGCTTCACCTTTTAAGTCTGGTATATCTCTATATTTTCTTGTTAAACTTGTATATTGTTTTTGATCTATTAATTCAGTATCTTGTAATAACTGCATAAATTCTATATCATTCAATGTAGATAAATATCTAGCACCTATCATCATTGATATTCTTTCTTCCATATTTAAATAATTAGTATTCTGTTTTCTATTGTTTATATTGAAAAAAATTCTTTGCACATCTTCTTCTAATTCATTTTCTCCATAACCTATGAGATTTCCAGATTCTATTTGGCTTTCATAATAACTTATATAACTTCTAATTCTAGCATTCTTAGCTGAATAATCTAGTCCTAATTCTTCTTTATCTTTATACTGTTCTCTCCTTTCAACACATTTTCTTGCAATATTTAATTCATTTCTAATTGATTCTTTTGTAGCTTCAGTTACAATTTTAGTTGTAAAATCAAAATCATAAGAATTCATATTACATATATAATTAATAAAAGATTCATATGGTGTATTTTTATACTCTTTTAATTGCTCATTAATATCAAGATTTTCATTTGCATTATATAATAGTGGTAAAAGATCATGTTTTAGTATAATATCTTTGAATTGATTTATTAATATTCTAATTGATTTTGGATATGTTTGTTGATCTTCTATTAATACTACATTATCTACCGCTTTACTATTATTTAAAACTAATAATTCGCTCATTAATTTCATTGTATCTTCTGACATTTTTATTTTCTTTTTATTACTATTTTGAACAACATCATTAATAAATGTAGAAGTTAATTTGTCTGAAATAGGTGTAAAATCCTTCTTTATGTTAGCCATTTCCATTTCATCTTCTGTAATGCCCAATTTTATTAAAACAGATTTATAGTCATTGTCTATGTAATCAATTATATTACCATTTTCATCTCTAATCATGCCTTCTGAAATAGCATCAATCATATCTAAAGGAGTATATGCTATCTTATCTGCAAGTCTCATTAAACACGCCTCAGGTGTAGCTGGAGTTATTTTTCTATCATATCCAGGTGTTGAAAAACACTTTACGATTTCGTTATAAAAATCTTGTTCTGTCTTTTTAAAATCTGGAACATATTCTTTATCTGGTTTTTCACCATTATGTGCATTTATCGCATCCATAATAATCCATAAGCTATCTTTTACTCTACTTAATTCTTTTTCACTAATCTTAGGATTATGAAATTTTATTTTTTCTATTATTTCATCATAGATTTTATTAGAATAAATAATATTAGTAGCACCTAACGTATTATGACAAAAAGAGCCAATACCATAATCTTCTAAAATATTAGATATCCACCATTCTCCACTATGACCTAAGAAAGTATGACCTATATCATGATGTTTTCCCATTATTTTTGCTATTTTTTCAGACAATCCTATTCCTTTAGACAATTGCCCTAATATTAATTCTAAGAGTTCTTGGTGTGTTTTTCTATTAGTAGTCTCTTGAGAAGATTTTCTAAAACCTTTTATCATCATTGTTTCATTACAGCTTTTTTTATTATATTTTGTTAATACCATATCAATTTCATTAGCATATTTTTCTAGTCTCTTTGTTGCTATTAATTTAGATAAATAACCTTTAGTATCGGTAAATTTTTTTTCTGTTTTTTTAAATCCATTTATTATCAAATCCTTAATCATATTAGTCTCCTTTTGATAAACATTCTCTTTTAGTATACCATTTTTCTTTTAAAGTGTAAATATTTATATCTTGTATTTTTCGATTATTTGTCGTATAATATAACAAAATGGAGGGATAATGATGTCGAATAAAGTCTTTATATCTCATGGCGATATTATTTTAGATAAGGTATATGATGGAGACTTAAATCTTATTAAGCAAGATGGAGGAGGAAGTAATTGGAACAGCTTATATAATCTTTCATATATGGGAGAAACATGTTATGCTATTGGAAGTTGTGGTACAGACGAAGAAGGTCGCATTGCTCTTAATTCCTTGACTAAACATGGAGTAAACATTGATTTTATAAAATTGGATAATATTGATACTGATGTTATGAACATTATTATTCCAAATTCTAAACTTGGCGACGATACTATTATACATAGTTGGTATTCTCCTATTACAAATAAGCGCACTATTGAATTTAGAAATAATTTACCAGTTAACATTCCAGACGAACTTGCTAATAAAGATTTATATATTTTATTAGATAAATTTGAGCCTATTAATTTAGAATTTTTAAATAATATTCCATGCAAAAAAGTTTGCCTTGATATAGGTCATATTCGTTTTTTCGAACACTTTACAAGACAATATTTAACTAACTTTTTTAAAAATGCAAATTTAATTCAATTAAATCATAATGTTATAGACTTATTATTTGAAAGATTACAAGTAGAAGATGAATTTGAATTTTTTCAATTACTAGATTTAGATTTACTTGTTATTACAAATGGAAAAAAAGGAGCTAGATTTGTTTATAGAAAAGATAATGGATTCGTAAAAATAGATAAAAGTCCAGAAATTATTGCACAACTTGTAGATTCTTCTGGCGCAGGAGATGCTTTTTTTGCTACTTTAGTTAAAAATTATGCATATAAAGATAAAATAAATTATGAATTTATTTCTACTTCATTTTCTGAAGCAAATAAGGCATCTAGAGAAGTTATTTCTCAGGTTGGTAGTAGAAGAAAATAATAATGCTATATTTATTTAATAAAAATGAGGTTATTTTTTGAAGTGAAACCAATTATTAGGCAAAAAAGCTTAATACGTAGGATTCATTTTTAAAAAAACAACCTCATTTTTATATTTATTATTTTCTTTTACCAAAAATAGATAAGATTCTTAAAAATATATTAATAAAATCTAAATATAATTGCATAGCACCGTATATATGCAATTTATCTTGTTGTAAATCTTCTTCGTACTGCAATTGTTTAATTTTATTCATATCATAAATAGTAATACCACAGAATGTAGCAAGAATTACCCAGTCTAATATTATATCTAATATACTATTTCCAATAAATAAATTTATAATACTTAAAATTAATCCGATAATTAAAGTTCCAAATAATATAGTTCTCCAATTACTTAAATCATTTTCTGTTTTGTATCCATATAGGGCTAAACATCCAAATAATAGAGCAGAAGCTATAAATAAGTATATTACAGAAGATAATTCGAATATAACAAAAATTAACGAGATTGAAACACCATTAATCATTGAATATATAAAATACAATATTGCTACAAGTGTTGCAGGTAACTTTCTAAATAAAAAAGAAAATAATAGTACAACGATTATTTCTGCTATTAATAATATGGAAAATGAATTTGATAATAATATTTTTAAATACAAACCTGATTCGTAAGTATACCATGAAACTATTGCAGTTCCTAAAAGTCCTAGAAACATCCAATAAAATGTTTTTGGAATTAATTTATTTTGAATTTCCATTTTTAATAATTCTCCTTTCTATATTTTTTATTATATCACAACAAATTATTTAATAAAATAAAAATTAGTAACTTTATCTTTATTTTTTCATATTTTTATAATAGGTGGTTTTATGAATTTTTTACATATTAGCGATAAAGGTATTTCAGTAGAATTATTACAGAGTGCTTTATTAAATACAATAGTACCAACTAATATCAGTTATTCTTATACTGTTTTACAAATGAATCTAAATTCCCTTAGTATTATCTACCCTTTTCTTAAAATTGGTTCTATTGGTAATAGTGTTTTAGGCAATACTATTCCTTATATAAAAATTGGCAATGGTTCAAAAGAAGTTCTTTATATTGCATCTTTTCATGCAAATGAATGGATTACTTCTCCTTTACTTATGAAATTTTTAGAAGAATTCTGCATTGCATATGTAAATAACACTAATATTTATGGCTATAATGCAAGAAATTTATTTAATAATGCTTCTTTATATATTGTTCCTATGGTAAATCCAGATGGTGTTAATTTAGTAACTGGTGAAATTACTCCAGATTCAATAATGTATAATCGAGCTCGAAATATAGCACAAAGTTATCCTTCTATTCCTTTCCCTAGTGGATGGAAAGCAAATATCCAAGGTGTGGATTTAAAAAACTACCAACCATTTTTACCATTATTTATATTATTTAGATGAATGAATTTTATCTGCTCTTTCAAATCCATCATTTGAATAATATTCGTACGTTCCATTAGCATATTTTAACACTGTACCTTGTATCGCCTTATCTAATAACTCTTTTGGAATATTAACCTCCTCAAATTCATATTCAGGCGCATCTGTTAAGTCCCATAAAAAACGATTATTACCTAATTCTTCATTTACCATATATAAATGGTCTTCTTTTCTATATGCCTTTAATTTTTCATTTTGTTTATTTATTATTTCTTCTGCCATGTTCTTTATCTCTTTTTTTAATTCTTCAGTAGCAATATTATCTTTTATACACTTGTTATCTTTTATTCTAAAAACATCATTTACTCCTATATTTTTAGGCATATCTTTTTTGCTAATTTCTATTTCTTCTACTTGATTATTTTCTATTTTTAACACACTATAAACATTGTTATTATAGTATTCCTCATTATTTGACCAATATGTTTTTTTGCTATCTTGTACAAAATACATTGATTCATTATTAAAATTTTGTTTTGCATATTCTAATATAACATCATTAAACTTCCATCTTATAGAATTTTTATTACCTGTTGTTAAATTGTTATTAGATAATATATCTTCTATTATTGACATTTGCGTCCTTTCTTTACCCAAATTATTTTCTAAATACTTGGATAATTCATTTATGAAATTTTGCACTAAGTTATTCTCAGTTAAACCGCTTCAAAAAATCATGTCCTAAATCTAAATTCAATAAATAATCACTCCTATCTTTTTTTTGACTGGGAAACTACTATTGATAAATAGCAGTAAGAATTAAACTAGAAGTAATTATATGCTATTTTACATAAATTTACAATAGTTTTTTTATTTTTCTATTTTTCGTAACTTTTACCAGTTGCATAATCAATTACAATTCCTGGCTGAACATTATAACAATATACATTAAAACTAATTCCTTCTCCATTATCTTCAATTGACCATGCTTCCATTTGAACTCCACTTGCCAACTTATTATTTCCTTCGAATATAGGTGTTACTCTATAAAGTACATGATTATTCTTATTAACTTTAATATAGTTTGCAACAAGATTTTCAAAATGCAACATCCCTTCTGTATTTAAATATCTAGTTCCTGTAATTAAATTCTTTTTATTGTCATTTTCTGCTGAAAGTTGCCATCCAATTAAATGACAACGATTGTATAAATATTTATCGTTAATTAAATTATCATATCTTTTTTGTACCCAACCAGATAAATCCTTAATATTTCCTATTTCTCCACGTTGTTCTCCTTCTTTAGGCATCGTTTCTTTACATACATTTGCATATGCTACACCACTTCTGCCTAGTCTATCCCATTCACTATATTTTTCAAAAGGATCTGTAGTATAATCTTCATCAGAAAAATAAGGGATATTATTGTTTAATTCTACATAGGCACTAGATGTGTATTCTGGAATCGCCTCTAAATCAATTATTATATTTTCGTTTTGAATTTCATTTTTTATATTGGAAGTTATATATCCACCAATTAAAATACAAATTATTATTGCAATTTCTAGAATTACTTGCCAAGTTCTTTGTTTACTTATTCTTCTTCTGCTCATAAAATTACACCTCTTATTTTTTCTTATATTACTATAAAAAATATTTTTCAACAAGATTTTAGCAATCTTATTTTTTATTAATCAGCTCCTCAATTTTGATAAACTCATCTAAATTTTCATTAATAGAATTTAATTTAAAAAAGTTAAAAAAAATATATATATTTTTTTCTTTGTCTATCTCAATCTTATTAATTAGTCTGTATAAAAATATTTTATCTGGTTTTTGAAATTTTAAAAAGTTTTCTATTAATTCATCTAATCCTTTTTCTACTATTGAGTGATTTTTCAGTTCAATTTTATCTTCTGTTACAATTAATTTTTGTTCTAACTCTTGTCTTTGTTCATTTAGTTTTTTCCTTTCTAAACTCAATTTTTGTGATACTCTAACATAATCTTCTTCTTGCAAAACTCCTCTTAATTTATCCATATACATCTTGTCTAAATTATTATTTATATCTAATATTGCTCTATCTATTTGTTCAATTTTTTTCTTGTATCTCTTTCTAATATCAATAGTTTTGTTTTGATATTTTTCATAAATTCCATAAAAAATTTCTTTATCAGCATATATTTGGCATATCTTTTTTACAACATAAATAATATGTTTTTCAACCTTCTCATAGTTTATATTTAATGGATAGCACCCACGTTCTTTTGCATCACTACAAGTTATATATGGATGTGATTTTGCATTTCTTTTTGAGTTCTTTTTTAAAACAATTTGCAATTTTCTTTTGCAGTGATAACAATAAAGTAATCCTCGTAATAAATAATCATATTTCAGTTTTGTATTTGTCCCTCTTTTTTCTATAATACATTGTACTTTTCCAAATACATCTTTATCAACAATGGCTTCATGTGTATTATCAACACGTATTTGTTCTTCTTTATCAACGGTTCTAAATTTTTTAACTTTATATGATATGATAGATCTTTTATTTTGAACTGTATTTCCAATATATACTTCATTTTTAAGCATATTGCATAGTGTAACCTCATTCCAGTTATAATTTATTTTGTTTTCATCTTGAGCTAATCCTGTCTTTCTATAACCTGTTGGAGATAGATATTTGTTATTATTTAAATAATTTACTATCTCAACACTTCCATGTCCATTTGCGTACATATCAAAAATCTTTTCTACAACATTTCGTACTGGTTCATCAACAATTAATTTGTTTTGTATTGTAGGATGTCTTTTGTAACCATAAGCTGGAATACTACACATATATTCTCCTTGCTTTTGTTTTTCCTTTAAAACACTTCTAATTTTCTTTGAAATATCTTTAGCATACATATCATTCATTATAGCTTTAAATGGCGTTATATCGTTATTTGTGCTATCTATATATGTATCTATTCCATCTGTTATTGCAACATATCTAATATTATTTTTGGGGAAATAGTCCTCTAAATAAAAACCTGTTTTAATATAATCTCTGCCAAGTCTTGATAAATCTTTTGTAATTACCATATCAATAGTTTTGTTTTCTATATCTTGCAACAACTCATTAAATGAAGGTCTATCAAAAGTTGTACCACTTATACCATCATCAACATATTCTTTAACTAAACATAGATTATTCTCCTTTACATATCTTTGCAAAATTTTTCTTTGATTACCGATACTTTCGCTTTCTTGCTTGTCGCCATCTTCTCTAGATAGTCTGATATACATTCCGTACTTTAAAATTTTGACTTCTTAAATCCAGCATTTAACCTCCCATCCGTAATCATCTATGTTTATACTATAACGTGCTCTTTAAAATTTTGCAAATATTTTGATATAATTACTTATTCTTTACTTTAATTCCATTTAAATAATCTTTAAAAACTAATCCTATCGTATCTTTAATATCTTGTTTTTCTTCTGTAAAAATGCAATATGTATTAAACTCTAATTTATTATCTTTTCTATTGTTTTTATCCTCATTCATTGAATCCTCCTAACCAAACCTAAATTAAGAATTGTTATTTTGCTAGGCAAACGAGCATTAAATCTATTAGGCGTGATTGCTGCACGTTGATTAGATTTAATGTGAAGTTTAACAACGCCAAATGGCGATTATTAATTTAGGTTAATACAGAATATTAAAGAAAATGGCTAAATATGACACTTAAGATAAGTGTATTTGTCAATGTGCAATTTTGTTATCTAAAACTATAGGCGAGAATTTTTTAAATTGTCCAAATTTTTCACAATTTTTATCCCTCTACTATAAACAGCAATCGAAAATCAAAAATATGACGGGTAAAACAAAAATTTTTTAATTTTTTTGCAAAAAAATAAACATATGGTCAATTTCCATATGTTTATACTATTAAATTTACTTTATATAACTTATTTGATAATACTTATCTATCTCTTTTAATCAATTTAATTAAAATCTTCTTCATTCAATAAAGGAATTATATCAATAGCAGGTTCTTCATAAGGATGAACTTCTCTTAACTTTGAAATAACTTTTCTAACATTGTTTACATCGCAAACTACTTCTAATTTTTCTTCTTCAATAAATTTTAATTTATTGTTTTCTCCAATATATGGATTAGCATTATCATTAGGTTTAAATGTACCAATACATTTTGTGGACATAGAGCAATATGTATAATTACCTATAATTCCCGCACCTGCCTCACATATTGCATTTCTAACTTCTTCTACATTCTCCATAGGAATTGTGACCATTATTTTTACTTTATTTATATCAAATTTCACGATTATTTCCTCCAATTATCCTTCAGATATTTCAATATTTTTTATATTCGCAATAATTATTTGTTTAACCTTAAGTTCTTCTGGTAAATTATTTGTTTCTTCATAGCACTTTATATCATCAAATAACTCTCCAGTATTAAATACTTCGCACATACAATCAATTTTATATTGTTTATCATTATTTTCTTTAATGTAGACATTTATAAAACCATTTGGATTTACTATTATATTTTCAATCGTTTTATTCATCTGAATATTTGATATTATTATTCTGTGACTTTCAATTCTACTTGGCATTACTACTATAGAATGAGGTATATTATTGCTTGTTGTTGAAAATACAACATACTCATTATTTTTTATTTCCTCTATTTCACTTGATAATAATTCTTTTTTCATTAACAATAACCTCCTTAAACGTTTTAAATAAACTATATATGACATATTTATTAAGAAATATCATAAGCATTTATTTCTTCTAATTCTTCTTTTGCATTTTCCCAAGGATATACAGAAATTAAATAATAATTTATATTTAATTCTTTACATTCTTTTTCAGTTAAGTTTTTGGTTTCATTCGTTGACATCGCCCAAGTAGTAAAGGCAACATTTTTTACACTATTTCTATATGTATAATCTCTTGTTAAAGAAACATATATAATTTTAATTTTATCTCCAAATGTTTTACGGATTATATCTACAGCCATATTTGCAGTTTTGCCTGTACAATGATTTCCTTCAACAAGTAAAATTGCTTGATTATCTGATACTTTATCTAAACTCTTATATCCACTTAAATCAATTTTTGTTTTAACATCATTTTGATTACTATCATACTTTAATTGAATTGGTAACATATCAACCACATTAAACATATGAGATAACATTATTGCAGGCACTCCTCCACCACGTAAAATTGGTGCAATATATTTAATTGATAGATTGTTTTTACTAATATAAGCAGACACATCTTGGTATATTTTTTCTACAAATTTATCAATTCTTTCCCAAGAAATGAAATCTAAATCTTTTTCCGTATATTTATATTTTTTCATTTTTTGTTCCTTTCAATTTTTATTTTTTGTTTGCCATCAATTATCTTACTGGCCATTTGTTTAAATTCCTCATGAGTTAAAAATTTGGTATTCGGATTCTCAGCTTCTTTATCTGCTTCATCTAATACTTTTTCTATATCGTTAGTTCCAAATCTTTCTTCTAAATCTTTTATTTGATTTAGTAATACTATTTTATCTCTTATCTCGTTTAATACGTCGTTAACCTCTTCTATTGTTATTCTATATTCATCTTTAAAAATATATTTATCTTGCATTAATTTAAAGGCTTTTAAAAGTTCATCATTGTATTCAGCCTTAAAGTACCCAAAATCCTTAATTTCAATGTTTTTATTTACTCCACCTTTTCTATAAATCTCTTCTTCCCTTTTATATGCAACTACTTTTTCAAACTCATTTATATCATTAAAAAACTCTTGTATTCTTTTGGTTTTAAACAGTATGTTTAAATCATATAAATGTTTTGATAAGTCCATATACATTCCTTTTTCAAAATATAATTCTGCTGCAAATAGCTTGTCTATAAAAATTCTTTCTAATTTTTGTACTTTAATTTCAAAAGGTGCTATATCAAACTCTTTACCTAGCATATCTTTTTCTTGTTTATTTGCATATTTATATATAATTGGTTCTATTATATGAACTTCAATTGGTTCACTAACCGTGAACGAAGTGGCTTCAATTTGTATTTCTCCAGGTTTATGTAATGGATTTTCTTCATCCTTAAAAAGAGTATTATATTTATAATGTGCTGTAACACTCTGTTTAACATCTTTTGTTTTATCTTTATCCAATTCTAAACCAGGTATTTTATATCCAAGTGCTGACTTCTTTAATCTAGTTTTATTACTATTGTTAGATTCTTCTTTAACCACTTCAACTGTTAAATCAATATCTTCTGAAAATCTATTCATTGTATCTAGTATTTTATATACAGCTGTTCCACCTTTAAAATAAGCCTTTAAATAATCTTGCTGTTTTGCTAATTCCTTTAGTACTGTACAGACATAATAGTCTTTTTCTATTATGTCTGCATCTATGTTTTCTCTTTCTTTTATGATTCGTATAAAACTTTGAAATTGAAATTCATTTTCGTGAAAATACATCGTATCTCCTATCTTGCTAGAACTAATAGCTTATCTAATACATTTTTGCTATTTGTTAATCTAACATATTTTATAATTTTTTCAAAATCTAATTTACATTCTTCTATAATGTTATATAAAATTTCATTTGCATTTTCAGCTTCAATATAAATATTATCTTTATTTTCTAATATATCTATAAATTGCAAATATCTGTAATTTTCATTTGTTATCTCTATTTTTGGTTTTGTTATATAAGTTCTTAATCTTTCATCATATTGTTTATGATATTTGCATTCATTAGTTACTATATCGGTAACATTCGGTACTAATGTTGTTAAACCAAGCATATTAAATAATTTTGCACCAATTATATATCCTTTTATATTTCCATCTTTATCTTCCAAATATTTTAATTTTCTTAATTTGTGTGTATCTAATGGCACTTCTCCGAACATACTAATAATAGGCTTATAATATACTCCTTTATATTCTGCTTTAATAATACCTTCGTTTTTAAATCTATTTAAAATAACATTTATATTTTTTAAAATATTATCTTTTTCTTCATCTTCGCATTTTTCTATTACATATTTTTTTATATCTTCAATAAATATTGGCTCATCTTCAGGATATTGTTCTATATAATCTAAAACAGTTTTGCAAATATTCATATTACTCACCTTCTTTGTTATTATTTTGTATTTATAATCATATGTTATTTACTTTATGATAACATTATATTCCTTTTTCTAGAATTTGTCAATATCTGTTAGTTAGTATCACAAAAAATTAACCTAATTATTCAAATATAATTAGGTTTGTTTTTTACTTAATACCTTGTATAATATAATAAAGTTTAAAATTTAATATATTATACTAACCTTTCTCTAATAAATAATTTTTTTACTATATAAGTTATTTCTTCAATTCAAAACGATATTTCTGATTAATCTCTGGATACTTTTCATGATCTACTTCTGACATAAACATCTCTAGTGGTCTTGCAGCAAAATCAACTCCATTTGTACATTCAGTTGTATATAAAGGTTTATAAATCATTAATTCTTCTTTATTTTCAGTGTGTCTTGCAGTACCAATAATTTCATATAAATAAAAATTTGGTTCTTCTTTTAATTGTTCCTCTGTCATTTTTTCTCTCTTAAAATGTTGAACAATATCTCCTTTATTAAATTTTCTTTCCATAAACAATTCCTCCTTAATTTTTTTCTTTATATTCCTTGTACGTAATATTTCTAATATTCCTAAAAAGCTAATTGTAATATTAATGCAGTTCAAAATGATTATACCATTTTTCATTTTACATATCTACAAATTTTAAATATAAGATTTAACAGAAAAAATATAACATATAATTTTAGAAAAGATTTATTTGTTCCGAATTTTGGAGAGCATTTTTTAATGCCCAAAATTCGCCAGATTGACATTTTCTTATGACAAATTTAAAAATTAAGGAGTTAGTAAAATATCGACTATAATTTGAAATATTAAGTTTTAGTAGAATACGCTTAAAAGTATTCTACTTTATAATAAAAATGCCTTAAAACTTATTTTAGGGCTTAAATGAATATAAAAAATAATTAACTGCTTATAGTTCTTAGAGCTATAGGTATTTTTTTATTTTCAAAAGAGATAATGCCTCAAACTCTATAAAAGTGATAGGTGTGATGAGCCGATGCTATAAAATTTATCCGTATTTGTATTAAAGGTCTATTAATGCAAAGTGCGTGAGTGAGAATTTAGAACATAGACTCATAATAATAAAAGAGTATTCGGTGGCAAAACTTGAAATGGATTTGTAATTGTAAAAAGTTTGGGCAAGTATGAACAAAGATATTTATAATATCAACAATTATAGTAGCAAATGTACTACTTACTAGACCACCTATGAAACAAGGCGAACGACCGACGTTTTCTAATATAGGTGTAAAAATTCTCTTATTTGCATAAGGGATATTATACCTATTTCTACTTCAGCTCATTTCCTCTGATTTCTATATAGATTCGCCGTAGAGCGTGGAAGTTTGAAACCGAGCTAGGTTTCATAAAGAGTAAGAAAAAGATTATATTTTTTCTTGCTCTTTCTTTTGCAATAATGAATGTTATTGCAAACCTAACAAATGGCAAGTTCATTTGTTAGGAGAAAATCAAAAGTGCTAACAGCAATTTTGATTTGGGTTGTAGGGCAACTGCCCTGCCACACTTACACTTTTAGCGACTAGCGTTAAAAAAGTGTTGTAGTGTGTTTACTGTACTTTTTCAGAAAGTACCATTTGAGCAAGTTCAAAGAAGAAATTTTATTCGTGCTAGGCACGAGCAAGGAGGTTTAATATGAGTTATGCAATAATTAGAAATGCAAAATACAAAAGAGAAAATTTGATGGCTGTTTATCGCCATAATGAGAGAAAAAATAAAAATTATTCAAACAAAGATATTGATAGAACTAAAACATATTTAAATTATTCATTAAAAGATCCAGAATTTAATTATGTGAAAGAATTTGATAAAATAATTAAGAAATATGATTTAAAAGGACAAATTAAAACAGTAAGCAATATTGTTTGTGAATATATGATTACATCAGATAGTGATTTTTTCAAAAGGATAGGCGAAGAAGAAACAAAAAGATATTTTTCTACCGCATATAAATTTGTAAGTGAATATAAGGATTTAGGCGAAAAGTATATTTTGTCTGCAAAAGTGCATTATGATGAAAAATCTCCTCATATGCACTTGATTTTTTTACCAGTTGTTCACACAGTAGATAAAAAAGGAAATCCTATTGATAAACTTGCTTGTAGTGAATTTTGGAAAGCCAAAGATAGCTACAGACAGTTACAAAATGCCTTTTTTGAATATATGGTGAAAAATGGCTTTGAATTACAAAGAGGCTTACCAAAAGAAGAAACTGAAAGAATGCATTACACACTGAAAGAATATAAAAATATATCTAATTTTGAAAAAACAAAAGAACAATTGCAAAATATGAAATTAGAACTGCCTAACGTTCCTGATATTACTGATATTCATATGAATAGATGGTCAAAGAAAAGAGATGAAGTGATTTTAGAAGAAATTATAAAACCCAAAGATAAACTAATAAATGAACTATACCATGATAATTTTTTAATGCAACAAGCATTATTAAGAAATACAAAACTTGTAGAAAAGGCTGAAAAATATCAAAAAGAAAGAGCTGAAATAATGTCTGACAATAGAGATTTGCATAATGAAGTGGAGAATATCAAGAAAGAATACGAAAAAAAGGAATTTGATTTGGAATGGAATTATAAAAATAAAATTAATCATTTAGAAAAAGAAAATAATCGTTTAAATAAGATTATTGATAAGTTTTACAAAACTATTGATAAATTTATAGAATGGATTTGTAATAAGTTTAATTTTGGAGATTCAAAAGAATTAGTTAAAAATTTCCAAGATGAAACCCATACTCTTATTGACCCAGTAAAACAATTAGAACGAGAAGATAGAGATAAAGAGTTTGACCTTGACAGATAAAGGCAGGATTTAACCTGCCTTCATATATATTTAAAGTCAATTTTTATTATCAACTTGTTCTTTATTCTCTCGGCACTAATTTTACCACCAAGCATTTCAGTAAACTCTTTTACAATAGCCAAACCTAATCCTGTATTACCTTTTGTTCTTGATATATCAGATGTATAAAATTCATCAAATATATGCCCAACGTCAAGATTATTATCAATTATATCATTCTCAAATGATAATATAATATCTTTTTCCCCAGAAAGTTTTATAATAAGGTCGCTATTACTGTGTTTTAAAGAATTACTTATTAAATTATCTATTACTCTCTTTAGTATTTCGCCATTTGATAAAATTGTATATTTCTTTATTTCATTTTCAAAAACAATTTTTCTTTTTTCTTTTGTGAAATCATCATAATAATGCGAAATACATTCTTCAACTATTGCTAATAAATTTGTTTGTGTCATATCCATTTTTTTATTGTCTGTTGTAAGCACTGAAAATTCAAAAAATGAATTAATAAGCTCTTCTAACCTTAATAATCTATTTTCGATTATTTTTAATTCTCTTTCTTGTTCTTCTTTTGATAAGTTGGATTTTAATATTAAATCAATGTAGCCTAATGAAGATGTTAATGGCGTTCTTAAATCATGTGTAATATTTGTAATTTCTTTTTTCAAAGAATTATTCTTTCGTTCTAAATCAAGTTCTTTATATCGTACATAAGTTATTGTTTTATTTATTTTAAGTAATAATTCATTTAATTCTTTATTAGAAAATTCGCCGTGTAATATCTCATTAGAATCAATATTTAATATTTCATCAAGATTATGACTTATTCTTTTAATTTCTTTTTTTATTAAAAAAAGGTATATAACAAGAATAAATATAATAATAATCAATATAATTACTAACATATTCATCTTATCACTACCTTTCTATAATTATTTTATCTCTGCTTTTTTGAATGCGTAATATCCTATTAAACCAAATATTAGTATATATCCAATTCCTAATAAACTACATTTTAAAATATAACTACTTGTAGGATTATTAGAAAGATTAACTAATGCATACTGTAATTCATAATTAGTAAACCAGTCTGCCTTAATTCTAAACATTGAAGTAATCGTCATAACCAATAATTGAAATACCATAATAAATGGAATTGAAATTGTGTTGAACATAGATGTTTTTCTAGTTATGAAAGCAATGCTTACAAGTAAACATATTATACCATATAATAGTGGTAATTGATATATTGTCATTTTTGTAATTTCTCCTATACTAGAAGCAAATTCTTTTCCATTTACTGCAAGATTTAAAAAGTAATTAAAATAATTATTAAATATTATCAATAACGTAGAAACGCCTAAAATAAGTAATAATTTTGAAATGTAATATTTTTTTCTACTAATTGCAGATGATAATGTATTTTTTATAGATTTATTTGAAAAATCTTTTGTTAAAATCATTACAACAAATACTATAAACATATAATATAAATTCACATTTTGACCTATTATCTCTCTGTCTAATTTAAATGCTCCAAAACTTTTCATTATATCTCTAAATTCGCCTAATGATTTTGCAGAACTTATTTTTGATAATGTTTCTGCATCTGTGACATCTGTTGATGAGCCAACTGATAATCCAATGTGTCCTGCTGACATTGATATAACGCTTACAACAGCCATTATAATAACAACACCTATTACAATATAAAACCCTTTACTTTTGACTAAACGATATAAATCTGATTTTATAATATTAAACATTTTATTCAGCCTCCTTTACTATTGATTTAAAATATTCTTCTAATGAAATACCTGATTCATAAATACTAATTACATCAATATCATTTTTGGCTAATACTTTATTTACTTTTCCAGAATTATCTAAATAATCATATAATCTTATTTCGTGTTTATCTATTACTTTATAATTTGTAGTATTTAATTCTTTTTCAAGAATAAGACAAGTTTCTTTCACATTATTTGTTTTAATAACTATTGCTCTACTACACTCTACATCTAATTCTTCTTTTGATAGTTCCTTTATTATTTTACCTTTTTCAATAAAACAAAATCTGTTTGCTAATAAATATAATTCTGATAAAATATGACTTGAAATTAACATTGTAATATTAGATTCTTCATTTAATTTTTTTAATGTTTCTCTCAATTCACTTATACCTATCGGATCAAGTCCATTTATAGGTTCATCAAGAATTACAAAATCAGGATTATCAAGCATTGCAAATGCAATTCCTAATCTCTGTTTCATTCCAAGTGAAAAGGTTTTAAACTTTTTATTTTTACTATCTGATAATTTGACTAAATCTAAAACCTTATCAATTTGTGAATAATCAATAATACCTTTTTGTATTGCATAATATTTTAAATTTTGATAAGCAGTTAAATTTTCAAAAAATGCAGGATTTTCAATTAAACACCCAATTCTTCTTTTTGTTTCAGTTAAATCACTATCATCTTTATCAAATAAATAAAACTCTCCACTCGTTTTATTAGTTAAAGTAGTAATAACTTTCATAAGAGTAGTTTTACCTGCACCATTTCTTCCAATTAGTCCATAAATGTCTCCTTTGTTTATAGTAATATTGGCATTATTAAGGGCAGTAAAATCTTTGTATTTTTTTGTTAAATTGTTAGTTTTTAAAATTACATCTTTCATTATATATCCCTCCAACAATTTAATTATACAAAAAAAGTGTTAAAAAACTCTTAACACAATTCTTAAAAAAGTCTTAATTTTTTATTTTTTTAATCTATAACCTATGCTCCAAACAGTTTCAATGTATTCTTCATCTGGATTGCATTCTTTTAATTTGTTTTTAATTTTGCTAATATGGACATTTAAAGTGTTGTCATCTGCTGAATTTTCATCATTCCATATACTATCAAATATCATACTTTTTGTTAGTGTTTGATTCTCATTTTCCATAAGTAATTTTAGTAATTCAAACTCTTTTTTTGTAAAAGATACTTCTTTATTATTGCAATTAACTGTAAAATTAACTTTATTCAAATCTATATCTTTAAATTTTAATATATTTGAAATAGTATTACCTTTATCTCTTAATTGAACTTTAATTCTTGCTAATAATTCATCATTGTGAAAAGGTTTTGTTATATAATCATTCGCTCCTAAATCAAATAAATCCACTTTCTTATCAATATCTTGAATAGCACTCATTACAATTACAGGAACATTATTTTTATTTTTTAATTCTTTAATAATTTCTTCTCCGTTTTTTCCTGGCAGCATTAAATCAAGTAGTATTAAATTAATACTATCATTGTGAACTAATACTCCCTCTGTTCCAGAATAAGCATTCATTACATTATAATTATTATTAGTTAATAATTTTGTAAGCATTTCATTTATATCTTTATCATCTTCTATTATTAAAATTGTAGTATTTATCATATCTAATCACTCCTTGTACATCTATTTCAAAAGAAGATACACCAATTGGAACATTAATTGATTTTAAGAAACTTGTGCAACAACTTGTTACACTTTTTTCATCAATATGTTAATTTTTATTTTCTTCTAAATATTTCTTATATAATTCATCCATTGAAGATATGTACTCTTGATCTTGTTTAACTCTAAATTTTTCATATTCACTATTTGCCTTTTCAATAGCTTGTTTATGCGATATAGTGCCAGAGTGTGTAAGTAAATTCTTTTTTCTAAATTTTAACAGATCGTCCGTTACATCTATCCATTTTTGCATTGTCATTAATTGTTGTTCATTTGCCATATCTTCAGCATAGTCTAAAAATAACATAGTAAGACTTTCTAATTTTTTTATTTCATTTTCATTTAAGTAATTTTTTGCAATACTAATATCATATTTCATTATTTTGCCATTTGGAGAATTTTTCCAAGAAGTAAGTCCCATATTAATTTTATTTGAATCTACTCTTTCATAAATCAATTCTGCTGCTGTATGTCCAGTTATCGCATAATGTAGCTTATTTTGGACAATTTTGAAAAATGTATAGGCTTCTTCTGAATCTTTGTTATAATCAATACTAGTTGCTTCAAAAAGGTCTGTTATTTTTTGATATAATCTTCTTTCACTTAAACGAATTTCTTTAATTGTTTCAAGTAATTCATCATAATAGTCTTTACCAAATTTTGAACCATTTTTCATTCTTTCTTTATCAATTTTAAAACCTTTTATAATATAGTCTTTTAATACATTAGTTGCCCATATTCTAAATTGAGTGGCTTTCTTGGAATTTACCCTATAACCAACAGCAATAATTACATCTAGGTTGTAAAACATTACTTTTCTTCTAACATTACGATTTCCTTCTTTTTGAACTATTGAATTTTCTTCAATAGTTGAGTTTTTATCCAATTCTTTAGAATCGTAAATATTTTTTAAATGAACATTGATATTGTCAATACCAGTATCAAATAATTCTGCCATACTTTTTTGTGTAAGCCAAATTGTTTCATCTTTTAGTATAACATCAATGTTTACTTTTCCATCATCTGTTTCATATAGTACAATATTACTTTCTTTCACATAAACCTCCTATTTAATTGTGCAGATACCATCTGCACTTTTTTATTTTTTCTTCTTTAAATTCTTTGTAATCTCATTTGATAATTCATCACTAATAACATTTTTTACTGTAATTCCGTCATCTGTTATAGTTACATTTGAACTTGCTTTTGCTCTGCTCTTATAAACGTTTTCTTGGTTTTTACAACTAAATGTATCATATTCTGTTTTTGGATTTGGTGCTGTAAAAGCTTTTCCACAATGTTTACAAAGTTTTAAATATTTCTTTTCTTGTATTGCAAATAGTTTAAAATCTTCATCTATGTATTCTTTTAAACTTCTTACATGTATTGAAATTCCGTCATATTCTAAATTTGTTCTTATATGATTTGATTCTAGCTTTGAAATTATAGAATGTTTTATGTTCTCTCCACTTTCTTTTTTCAATTCTTTTAGTATACTATATAAAGTTTGTGCCTAGCTTACTATTTGGTCTGCTTGCTCATAATATTTCTCGTTTTTATAATATAATTCATTTAATTCAGGAGTAATAAATTTTTCCATACTTCTCTGACAAATAAGTTTATTACTTTTTTCTACTATCTTTTTTATTTCCTCTTTACTAGCTGTTGGAAAGAAAATTTTAAAATAATTTTCTATATTCATTGTATTAAAACTATCATAATATTCTTTGCCAGATACATTGTTAAATTCCTTTAATAATATCTTTTTATCTAATGTATAGTATCTATTTACTGGTAAATCGTGAATTAAGCCTAAAAGTCCGTATTCGTTTACATAGTCAAGTAATAATTGATCTGTATCTTTTTCATTTTCTATTGATAGTTTTCCTAAATTTATAAAATCTATTAAGAGTTTATCATTTTCTTCATATTCATCAAATCTTATTACAGAATATTTTAAATAGCTGTTATTATTAAACTTTGGAACAACATATTTAATGCCATTTATAACTTTTAATTCATATTCTTCAAACTTTGGTAATGACTGATTATTAAAGCCATATTCTAAATTAAATTTCATTATTTTCTCCAATCTAAAAAAATTTCCAAAAAATTTATAGTAATATATTGACAATAATAATATATTACGCTATAATCTTCTTGTAATACATTATTATATGTAAAGTATTAGTTGTAAAGAATCTTTTAATTAATACTTTCTTTATAGTAATATATTACAACAATAATATAGATTTGTCAACATATATCTACAGATAAATGTAAATATATAGGATTTTTGTATCCAAAAATAAGCAAGTAAAAAATATAAGTAAAGGAAGGAGGTCAAACAAATGAATAAGAAAGAAAAGATTTTAAAACTTTATTTCAAGGAACACAAAACACAAGAACAAATTGCTAAAGAAGTTTCGGTTACTCAATCTTATGTATCTCAAGTTGTGCATGGTGATCCAAGATTAAAGAAGAAAAAAGAAGATTCTGCTCAAGAA
>Ga0256407_10003819_pt1 | contig 26111 bp, 19 predicted proteins | sample RumenRJG_04DNA_FD_193489 | JGI IMG/M metagenome (GOLD analysis project Ga0256407, IMG submission 193489) | Bovine rumen microbial communities from Lethbridge, Alberta, Canada - RJG_04 | ecosystem: Host-associated > Mammals > Digestive system > Stomach > Rumen | place: Canada: Alberta... | reverse complement strand
TTTCGGCGCTCTGACCAATATGCACATAACAACCGTTCGCACGCTCGAAGTGACCGCTCGCAAATTATTCCTTGCGTTCTTCTTCCTTTGTGTATCTTGACGAACCGGACGCCCCTCCGGCCCTCAGGCGACATCCTCCGCCAGATTTTTCTGCAGCAGAAAACCTCCCTCTCCTGAGTTCGAATCATCTCAGGAGGGGGAGGTTTATTCACCGTTTACTTGTTTTCAGCTTACGTTTCTGTTTATTAAAAATCTAAAAACAGTTATCAAATTTGTACGTTTGGTTATCAAAAATTGATTTTTAGTTATCAAAATTAGAATTTTAGTTATCAAACTTTGACACCGTGTTATCAAAATGTTATAATAGCGAAGCATTGAAATGCAAGGAGGAGGTGCTTAAAATGCAGGCGGAAGAATTGAAAGAATTGGTAGCAGACATTCAGAAATTAAAAACGGAAAAACAAACCATTGAATTAAAGCTGGCTAACCACGGTTGCCCCACGAAACTGTTCGATACGCTATCTTCCTTCGCCAATCAGGACGATGGCGGAATCATCATTTTTGGGGTCGATGAAAATGATGATTATAAGGCAAAGGGTGTTTACGATCCACAAGATTTGCAAAAAAAAGTTACAGAACAATGCAAGCAAATGGAACCGTTGATACGTGCACTGTTTACTGTCGCAGACGTAGACGGGAAGGTTGTTGTGTCAGCGGAAATTCCCGGGAGCGATGTGGCAGATCGCCCTGTATTTTATAAAGGTGTTGGACGATTAAAAGGGTCCTATGTAAGGGTCGGAGAATCCGATGAGCCAATGAGCGAATACGAAATATACAGCTATGAGGCATTTCGTAAAAGGATCCGCGACGATCTTCGGGTCGTTGAAGACGCAAAGCGGGAACTCCTTTCCGGAGAAAAATTGTCAGAGTATCTCACTCTTGTAAAACGCGAAAGAAACAACTTGCTGGGAAATGCTACAGACGAACAGATACTTGAGTTAATGGGCGTAACGGTGGATGGCAAACCAACCTTGGCAGGGTTATTGGTTTTCTCGCTATATCCTCAAACCTACTATCCGCAGTTCTGCATTACCGCAGTTCGAGTCCCGGGCACAGTAATGGGAGAGACCGGAGAGGATCAGGAACGATTTATCGATAACAAAGGGATCGTCGGCTCCATTCCTGACATGTTGCAGGAAGCGGAGGATTTCGTATTAAAAAACAGTAGAACAAAAATAATTGTTGATGAAAAGGGACACCGGCGAGACAAAACGGAATATCCGATGATTGCCGTTCGTGAAGCAATCCTTAATGCATTGGTACATAGAGATTACAGTCAGCATACGGAAAATGTTCCAATACGTATCGAGATGTACAATGACCGTATGGAAATCAAAAACAGTGGTGGCCTCTACGGCCGCATCTCTATTGACGCTCTCGGAAAAGTCCATCCGGAAACACGGAATGCTACATTGGCAAACATTCTGGAAATAATGAATATTACAGAAAACCGCTATTCCGGCATTCCCACCATGCGGATGGAGTTTGCAAAAGCAAATTTGCCGTCCCCCATATTCTCTGTTCGACATGGAGAGTTTACCGTCACAATGAAAAACGGTACACCAGTCAGCACGGATAATCTGGAAGAAAATCTGTTAGAATTCTGCGCGCAACCACGAACCAGAGAAGAGTTGACTTCATTCACAGGAAAATCTCGAACCTATACCATGAATAGAATTGTTCTTCCTTTGGTGGAATCCGGGCGATTAGCCTTGACCATTCCAGAAAAGCCAAAAAGTTCCAAACAGAAATTCTATCGCAAATGAGCAGGCAGCCTCGTACTATTAATTTGCAGGGCGATTTACCGTTTGAAAAAGCACACCGCTTTGCAGTGTGCTTGTCTTTATACTGAGTTATTTCTGCACCGTACACTCCTCGTCGATGGCACCGACTTTCTCGCGCCGCCGGACATACTTCTCCGCCGTCAGCGGGTCCGTGCTCATCCAGACTTCGACGATGCGCATGGCGATGACGCTGCCGATGATCTTACCACCGATGCACAGCACGTTCGCGTCGTTGTGCTCTCTGGCGAGTTCCGCACACAGCGGGTCCTGGCACACACATGCAAAAACGCCGCGAAGTTTGTTGGCGATCATCGCGCTGCCGTAGCCCACGCCGTCCACAAAGATGCCGCGCTCGCACTCACCCTTCGACACGGCCTGCGCCGCCGGGTACACGAAGTCGGAAAGGTCGCACCCTTCCTCGTCGTACGTGCCGAAGTCCACGACCTCGTGGCCCTGGGCCTCCAGCCATTCCTTGATCTGATTCTTCAACGCCGTTCCGGCATGGTCATTTGCCATTGCAATCTTCATGATGCGACCCTCCTTTTCTACCACCATTGTACCGTGTTGGCGATACACCGCACAATAGGCAAACCTTCTTGCTTTAGTCCAAAAAGTGTGTACCATACTTACTTAATCTCCAAAAACGTTCGTCTTCATGTGTAAAAGTCATTTCTACAACTTCAACATATTTATAACTTGAAAACGTTTCTAGGGTAAATTCAATATCACAATCAAATTCTTCTTTCGCTAGTACTTCCTCGCTTAAATCGAGTTCTACTCGCGCTAACGGCTCATCACTTTGAAGAGGATAAATAATGCTTCTTTCTTTCTTGTTTCTATATGTTTCAATTCCATCTATATGAACAACTACATTTTTGAGGATTACACCTTTATTGTTAGGATAAAACAGCAAATAACGGTCACTAGGATACTCAAGCGCAAAAAGATCCTTACTATTTCCAGAACGACTATTCCTGTTGGGCGTTCTTTCTAACAATAAAACTCCTCGCTCACTACGCTTAGACATGTCAATAGTTTTTTTCATAAATGATAGCTCAACAATTAGTACAATTACCTGTATTAGCAAAACGATAAAATTGGCACAATTCAAACCTTCCATAAATAATCTCCATCTCAGTAATAAAAATTTACCATGGGTTCCATGAGTACTATAGAAAGCGAGCAATTTATTCAGATAGCCCAATTGATGAAGCTAGTTAATATAATCAATGTGTAGCATAGAAGAAAGCCTAAATGAGCCATAATAGCAAGAAGCTTTTTATGCCAATTATTACCAAACACCTTTCGAAAAAGTCAAACTCCAATCGACAATGACAAGGAAATTGCTGAGTGATCTGTAAGCCCCAGCTCTCTTGGCTCATGAATATATTCACATGAAAGTATTTTACTTGCATATCTTTTCGAAACAAAACAGTGGTCATATCTATAACCATTATTTGTTCGACCTACCCAGCTATATGTATGACTACTAGGATGAATCTTACGAAATGCATCTATGAATCCCTTTTTAATCAATTCATCATAGAATTCATATTCCCATGAGAAAAAGGTTGAATAATGAGGATAATGATCTGGCTCAAGAATATTAAAATCTCCAATTATCACGTCCGACTGTACCATACGAGTGCTCGAGACAAATTGATCAATAAAATTCTTTTTTCTTATGACCTTGGGCTCTGATCTATCTCGTGATGGCACATAAATTCCTGTAAGAACTAAATCAGAATTATTCAATGATAGAGTCGCAGTGATTTCTCTAGAATAATAAATAGATTGGTTTTCAAATAATGAAGATTTCTTATCAACTGGAATTTTGCTGATTATCATAGTTCCGAGGTCTCCTGTGGCCGAATGGGGAAATATAACCTGGGATTCTGTATTAGCTTTTTGGAAAAAGGAAAGTGTCATGCCAGAAAAATAGTCAGCCAAATAGTTGCAACCAATACTGTTTTTTGTCTCTGTTAAAACAAATATATCTTCAGTCCGGTGATTAAACCATTCAACCTGTTTGAGTGCTCGTTCTAAAGATGGATTACCTATATTAAGTGACAGTATGGATATATTGGTGTTCATGATGATTTACTACCTTTTATATTCAATGGGCATAACTCCTCATCAGCAGCCGCCAAAGACAACCCTTTAGCAATTCTAGCTGCAAAGCAACCTTTCATGCACTCTCTGTTAGAACAAGATTTGCATACATCATTATAGCTCACCGGAAAGGAGTAGCGTTCGATAGCATCATTGTAATCAAAAGAACGTTCAAATATATTACCAATAATAAAAGAATCATAATTATACTGACTTATTCTGTCTTTTGAGGAAAAAGCCATATATGGACAAATTGCGACATCCCCATTGGTAAAAATATATGTGATATCTCCTGCAGCGCATTTGCATAAAGGCAAACGATTTGTGTTAGGGAATCGTATATAGACTACTTCAAACGATGTGCTGATGTATTTTAACGTCAATGCTTTCAACTCTTCCATCAAATCAGCACTATAAGCCAATTCAATATTGTTTTCGCCTCGGCCAAATTCAGAAAGAGGATTAAAAAGAACATATCTCGCATGCTTCTCTCTAGCATAATTGCAGATTTCTGCATATTCCTCTAGTGGGGTGAAAATATTCGGAGTACAAAGTATCCCTTGGAGAAGCTTATAATCTGATAGCAAATTCAAGCCTGTAATTGTTCTTTTGAAAATGTTCGAACTTATAGATCCACGAAAACGCCCATGGGACATTTCTGAAAACCCATCCAAACTAGCATTAAAATGAACATTGTTAAGAGTTGAAAACAATTCACATATAGCATCTGTGATTAATGTTGCGTTGGTACAAATCCCAACAGAAATGCCATTTGTTGTCATCAATTTGACGATTTCATATAATTTTGGATGAATTAGAGGCTCCCCGCCAGTAATGGTTACTTTAGCAATTGAATTATCGACAAATTGAGGGATAACTTTATCAAGAATATCCTCGTATCCGATGAGGTTCCCAGTTTCGGTCGATGAAACAAAGCAATGTTCACATCGGAGATTACATTTTTCTGTTATCTGTAGCAGAGCTTTTCTTTGTCCTGATTTAGGCCCCGTTCGGAAATAACAGGAAGAACAACGTGAAGAATCGTATATTTTTATGCCATCCATTAAATGTATTCTGCCTTTCTATAAAATCCTCGCGCTACTCAATTGTTCTCTAAGGTGATTTAAATTGGGATCCTGATTTAGTGAAAAATGAATGGTTTTCATCCCCACTTTAGTAGCTTCGGTAATATTCTTTTCATGATCATCAATCAAAAGTATTTCTTGAGGTTGCATCTTTGTTGTCTCTAAGATTTCTAGAAACATATCTTTTTCAGGTTTGACCTTTTTCATTCGATATGAGAGAAAATGATATTGGTTTGGAAAATCTTGGAAATAACCTTTTTCATAGTAGATACCTCCATTTGTTTCATCCAAATTTGAGAAAATTCCTATCTCAAAACCTGCAGCTTTGATTTCGTTCGCGATAGTCTGCATATTAGAATTGGGTTTCCAAACCGAAGTCCATTTCTCTAAAACAAACTGTTTCTCTTTTTCATTGAGATCTCGCCTTAGTTTTTCTTCAACCCATTCTATGATAGTTTTATTGCCGATGTTTAAATCTCTGTTTAATAATAACTTTTGTTTTCTATTTGGACGAATATGAGCGGAAAACTTATCATTGATTTCGTTTAGGAAATCTTTGTTAAAATCTCCATCAAAGAATACTCCACCTAAATCAAATAATACCAGTTTGATCAATGGGTCTTTTCCTTGTTGGAAATCTTTTTCAAATTGAGAATCTAACACTTCTGTTAAAAACTCATTGTCTATCGTTACCAATTGATATCTATTCCCTTTTCTCTCTACATATTTTTTATTGACAAATAGACCTTTTTTCAGACCTTGTTGATCAATTCCTATTTGCCCTCTTATGCCATGTATATTATCTTCTTTACGGTATTGACGGATTTGAACGCCAGATTCAACAAGGCTAGAATATAATTCTGTTTTTATCTCTTTTGATTTTGGAGAGTAAAGAATTTTACACTTGTCGCCCAACTCTTTGATGGTTTGTAGTTGGGAAGGTGAATTATTTAAGAAATCGAGATCTCCTCCAAATACATGGATTTCTTTTGCATCTCCCATAAAGATAGAGTAGTTATCATTAACGTCCTCTGGAGACAGTTTTAATTTAGAATTACTATCAATATGTCTTTTAAACCCATGAAAGCCAATTGTGGATAATAAAAGAGATAATGCAATCATTAGAATGGCATAGCAAAGAGCATTCTTTTCTGCAAAGGTGTAGAGCCATACAATAATAGGTTTATCAATAATCCCTGTGGGCACTGAAATGAATTGAGGAAGGCTGAGCAAGCCGAGCATATCATAGCAAATAGTCAGCAATAATATGCCCCCGACATTGTTGCGTTTCAAATAGTCAAGAAATGTTTTGATATTGTTATGTATGTCGTGTCTTTCATTCTTCATCAATCTCACGTCTTTCTCACTATTAATAATCTCCCACACCCTTGACTATGTACTTTTGCCTATCAAGTAGTGTGGGAGATTCGGTTTATATTCGGTTGCTCTTCACCCCGAGCCGGGACATCAGGTTTTCAGGTTGCTCAATTGGGCGATTTACTGCTCTACAAACTCATCTTTCTTGCGGTAGACGTATGCTGCGCCTGCGCCAGCAGAGGCAACAGCCACGCCTGCAAGAATGTAGATGATAATGTTGTGATTATCAGAATCGGCCAATCCTTCGGGATCCGGTGCAATTATAGTGTGGAGAACGACTGCTGTGGCATCACCGTCGTCAAGACTTGCCGTTGAACAGTCATCAGAAACAGTGACATTCACATTACGTTCATGCTCATAGGTTGTGTCATATGGCATTGCCGATTCAGCGTCCTTAACAATAATGCTGTAACCACTCGGCAGGTAATAGCTCTTGGACTTTTGATCAGCCAGCCAAACGGTCAATTCACCGTTTTCAAACTCTACGTCTCGTCCATTTTCATCCTTGACGACCAAAGTGTTGACATTGTGTTTTTCCGCATCTTGCAATTCCAGTTTGATTGGGAATTCCTTGGAGCGGTTAGCATAGTCTCCACCATCACCGCGAGGCTCGGTAAGATTGATGACCGTAAACTTCCGCGTGTTATCTGTAATATTGATTTCAATCTCACGCGTGTCGCTTAAGACTCCGTGATTGCCGGCTACATAGGCTGCCGTAATGTCGTAAATACCTTCTTTCACATTATCTTCGAGTTGCGTCCCGAAATCGACATCTTTGAGCACATATGTGTAATATTTAGTGGTATCTTCAGAGTCGGTCACAGTAACTGTCAGCTTTGCGTTGGGTGGAATATCGGTCAATTCTTTAGACATACCGTTTGACAGCGTAGTACGGACTTCACCCGCTGAACTGAAGGTTAAATCGCCGAAGGTCCCACTATAGGGTTCTCCTGCTGAATTGGTCAGCTTAAATGTGACAGGGAAAGTTTGCGAAGTGTTTGCATAAGTTCCACTGAAATGAAGAGTGACATTTGCTTTTAATGGATCAACGGTCACAGGATTCGGCATTGGGAAGTCGACAACCATTGTTTTCGAGTCGTCTTCCTCCGTTTTGTAAATGCCAGAGTCTGTAGTGTTGGAATACAGGGTGCCTGTTTTCCCTTCTTTCAGTGTTAAGCCGTCAATCGTGACAATCAGCTTTTGTCCGGGATGCCCTGGGGCGATGTAATTAGCTGCATAATCGAAATTCTTAACATCGATAATGGTATTGCCTTTGTCATCGATTACAGGCCTTAGGAATTCTGCTTCAAATGGCACTAATTCGTCAGACCATGTAGCACCGTCCCACGCTTTCGTAAATGCTTTGAAATTATCGGTAGAAGGAATAACAAAATTTGGCGTAATGACATCACGTAGAATTGAAGTCTCATCCAAAGTGACCTCAGTTGCTGTCATTTCCATCGTTTCGTTGATGGTTTCAAACACATTTTCCAGAACAGTGGCATTATCTGCTGTAAAAGAGTATTTGTTGGTCTGATTGTCAGTAGGCTCTGTTACGGCGAAGAACTGCCAATGACGGTATTGTTCAGCTGTTGCAGCAGGGTCCTTGGCACTCGTCATCGGTTCTCGAATACTGCCGTTGGAATTATACCATTTATAGCCATAATATACTTCTTGTGCAGTTCCACTATTGTTGATCCAGTATCTCGTTCCAACCACCGGATTGGTGACTCTGCTAGCCTGTGACAAAGAGTCATCTGCGTAAAGAGTTGAAGAACTTGGATTCCTGAGGCGGTATCCTCCAACGCCATCCTCGATCCAAATATAGAGTTTTGTGGAATCCGCAGAAACCGAGTAGGTCTTACCATCTTCTGTATAATAATATTTTTGTGCAGGATCAAGATCGTAAACGTTTTCTTTTTCAACGGTATAATCAGAAGACAACTGTTTCATAAACGTTTCAGCTGTCTGGTTTTTACCATCACTTGAGCCATAGAGATAAATGGTATAAACTTCTGCACCACTAGCATCTGTCGCTTTAGAAATAGCGCTGTCTGCCAATGCTTCTTTTGCAATTGTTTCTTCGTAACCATTTGCACCTGGAGCACCGTCAGAAAAGACGAGTATTACTCGTTTCCGAGGTCTGGTATTGCCATCGCTATCGGTATAGGTTTTGCTATTATGTTCAAATACATTGTTGGCCATAGCAATGCCGTAGGATGTGTATGTGCCACCTTGAGCTTTGAACATGCCGATTTCTGTCTGCAGATCACTATTGATAGCAGCGGAACCAGTTTGATTCGCTGATACTAGCGCATCTTTATAATCTTGATCACTTAAAGGTATCATATTGGGATCATAGAAGCGGTATACACGAACGGCATCGGTATATTCGTAATAGTAACCATTCCACCAATCACCTTTACGTTCTCCGTTGTGGTTATTTTCACTTTCTGTTCTTTTAACATCGCTACCATCGGTGTGATTGGTATCTAAATAATACTCGTCGTCCTGTCCCTGATACCACCATGCATTTTCATTACTATCATACCAAGCGGGTGTGACCATTTGACCGTTATCACATCGATACCAGTAATTATTTTGATTATCATATACTACCGGCACCCACTGTCCATTTACCTGAATATAGTAGTCAGTGTTTGTGTATTGTGTTGTTGCTCTATAATCCGTACTGTTTTCAACAGTTTCATAGTTTTTAAAACCGCTATTCAGGTAAAGGCCAGTGTTCATATAATCATATTTGCCATTTGAACCATTGGTTTTATTTGCAGTTTCAGCCGATGAGTAGTAGGGCATTTGATTGTTAGCAAAACCAATCAATGCTACTCGATGGTCGACACCAGTCTCATATGCATTTTGAGCGATTGTAGAAACAAACTCTTTGACAGAATCCTGAAGAGATTCCATACGTGTCACTTTCTTTTTGGTGTATAACACGCCAGCATAAGCTTGGTCGTCTGCGGTCCAAACTTTGTTGCCTAATTGGTGTTCAACGCCATCACTCGTCTTATAGAAAAGGCTGTTTGGTCCATCAGAACTGTTTTTGGTGTAGACTGGGACATCAATATACATCGTGTTGTCACGTACATCGCCTCCGCCAGTCGCATTTCGTTGATACTTAAAAGTTGCAGAATTAGAATAATCTTCAGGGTCACTCGATTCGATACCGATAAATGAAATCGGATCAAAATGCCCACTAACTGTTACTTTTTCAACAAGGGAAGAGCCATTCTCATATAATGCTTTTGCTTCGTCAACCCTATTCCCATTATAGTTTGCATTTTTTACATAAAACAAATTTGCAACATAGACAAATAATCCCTTTAAGCCGTTACTTCTAAAGAACAAATAATACATTTGATCATTGTCTAATACATAAAAATTATTATTTGTCCCATAGTAATGATAACCGATTTGCCAACTTTTTCTTCCTAAGACATCGTTGTTGATATTCTGATGAGAGTATCTTGTATATAAAGGGCCATTTTTACTATAAACTTCGCAATACTCATCACCATGTTTAACATAGTAAGTTGTGCTGGCAGAGTCTGCACCAGTTACAGTCCAAGATTTCACTCCCGTACTGAGGTACTGCTCCCCAACGTCATCTTTTGACATGGACCCAGATTGGTCCACAACAATGGCGAAGTCGGTCGGCACGCTGCGTTTCATACCCTCGGAAATAGTATCGCCGGTTGCATATGCTCCAAGAGTGATTTTATACGTGTCGTCATCCGCATTTTTGTCTAAAGTTTTTTCTGTTTCAAGCCCGGGATTGGCCCCACGGTTAATCACTTGTACAGCAGTATCTTTTAAAAGCCGAGCAGATGCTTCCGGTGATACTTCACTAGTGTAATCTCCGTCTACCGTTGCAGGGGTTTCAGAAACAGAATAGGTCCAGCCATACGGGACACCGACAAAATCGACTTTGTCACCTTTATAATAGTTTCTAGTATAACTCAGGGACCCATTTTCTTCCGTCAACTCTTTTCCAGTGGAAATTTCAATCATTGATTTAGCCTGAGCCAAATCAATTTCCGAAAATCCATTGTCAGGTGTAAACGTAACCGTAATTGGGAACTCTGTCGTCTGGGTTTTTCCTTTCACGACTTTTTCAACAGAGAAACTGACTGTCCTGTAGTCATTGTAAACTCTCAGTTGGTTTGACTCTGGGATAGGATCGGTCTCACTATTCATACTCGTCGTACGAGTTGTTGTCTTGGTATACTTATATGTTTCTCCGCCTTCGACATAAGTCCCTGTTCTCTGGGTATAATACTGGCTAGGCGATGGCGTATGATAGTTAAGCAAGACAACCTGTTTGTTAGCTAACTGCGGTTCTTCGCTTTCGTAGTCTTTTACATAGTATTTGCCATCTTTTTGAATCGCACCAGCAGTTCCGCTAGGTACTTGCCTGAACACCGTCACTGCTACTTTGGTATAGTCGCTATCCTCCGAAACTTCTTCCCAAAGTGCTTTTACTCTAATGTATTGATCGTCTTCTTTTCCAGAAACCAGCTTCAAAGCTTGATCGATCGTAATAGCATCTGCTTTTTGGAACAATGTCAGTGGAACGACATCTTTATATTCGCCACTTGTCGTATCTTTGATTTGAAGCTGCCAACCCAAAAATACAGAACCGCTCTTTACAGGTTTTTGTTCCGGAAGGAAAAGAGTGATGTTCTCTTCTATTGTATGAGTGTCATTCTCAACCCAATATCCTTCATGGCCAGGAACAGCAGAAGAATAATCGCTATCGATTCCAGCAAGACTCCCGCCTTGTAAGTCTAATTCCATATGGAATTCATAGGGCCTCGCATTCAGGTAAAGCTGCTGATTCTTGGCGTTGTTTTGCTGTAATGCCACACCATACCAGATGGGGTTATTATCTTTTCCGATGGACGTCAAAACAAAGTCTTCTCCGCTTACAAAGTCCCAACCGTTTGTACGATTATTTTTATTAATAAGATCGGGATCGGTCGGAACCATGCCATCGTGTCCGCCCCACTTGCGGTAGGAAGTGTTGAATTTTGCCCAAGACGAGTCACCGTTTTCAACAATACCTGCTGTCGCATTTACAATAGCTTCTTCTGGCCGTCCAACTGCATAGCCCGAAAGAACAGCACCATCCTGGCGAGCAACGGTGCCGTTGTCGCTTACATAGCACATATAAGAGTCAGGATTGCTGGGAGATAGGACTGTGTAAGGGTTATAACCTTCCTTTACACGGTACAGATACAGGTTGGCACTTGGGACGCCTAACGTTTCATAGTAATATGCCGAGTACACATTACTGTTTTGTGTTTCAAAATAGTATTCTAACCCGTTGCTCCGCCGTTCAATTGCATGTCCAGTTTGCTCAATGCCGCGAAGCCCCTTTATGATAACTTCGCGATTTGCCTTTTCTTTAAAATTGTATTCTACCTGAAGATTTGTGCCAATCTTCTCTACTGCGACCTCGTAAATGGTTCTGTTTTTTCTCCAACCAGATGCGGTGTACTGCGTGCCACTACTATTAGCGGTCCAGTTTTTGACATCTCGATCGTGCGATTGGAAAACACCTGGATTCGGGCAGTTATCAAGCCAATACATTCCAATTCCAGACCCTACATATCTAACGGTTACCTTTGTTCCTTCATCCGAACCGTCTGGAATTGTAATATGAGCCCCACTAGTGTCAATTTCGGAAACATCTACTTCAATTCCATTAATTCGAAGCATGTTAAGCTGGAAATTTGATCTACCGGTACTAGAATTTGAATATAGATAAAAAGTGGTATCACTTCCCGGGGTTACCGATTCCGGAGCCCATCTGGTTCTAAAGTAGGAACCATTGTATTGCGCAGCAGAAATAGTTTCGCTGCCTCGAGTTTGAGCGGTACCACCATTGCCGAGTCCCTTAGTATAGCTGACGTCGATGATGCTGTATTTGCTAACCGCTTCAAAAGGAATAGAGATATTCACATCTCCCCTTATATCCTCAGCAGGAATCGAGACAGAATTATCACTAATGGTAATACTGTCATGAATGCCTGCGGAAGAATAAGAAACCGTATCGACAGAATAACCGGGCTTTGCCTGGATTTTTTTGATGGTTAAATCTTCATCTGCCCAAATATAGTATCGTTGAGCATCTTCATCATAATGAGCGTCTAAGAGATAAGATCCCTTCGTCTCATCTTTGTCGGTTTCATTGATCCAATATTTTATGGCATAAACCAAATAGATTTCTTCATGATTTGATTTCAATGAGCCCGTGTCGGCGCTATCACTTGTTGAATAGTAAGTATCACCATTTAAAGCACCAATTGCTTTGATCTCGGTTTCATAATCTCCGTTCACAACAACGGCGCGCACAAACTCTGCCCCATCGGGAAGCCCATCAACTTTTACGTTCTTGACATTGTCTGCTATGGATCCCGCAGCAATTTGCACATCCTCATATTGTGTATCGTCATTTTCCACTCTTACATGAACGGTCGCTGTGCCGACATCAGTATCGTCAGCTTTGCCTCTCAGGTGGAAGAATACAGTTGTAGGAACAACACTCAAAACAAATACAATTGCAAGAATGAGTGCAAGCATTCGTTTGCTGAAAGGAGTTTTTGCAACAGTACTTTCTGAACGCACAAAGGTCGTCGAACCATTCGAACGTGCAAACATGACACGATCAGACCGGTTATTTGCACCAGTCTGTTTTGCAGTGCTCTTGTGTAACTGATGGCGTCTTCTTTCGTCTTTGGTCATGTGCTTAAAAGATGCATTTTTTCTTTTCTTCATTTACGACGCCTCCTTTCAGCTGTTTTCTTCGTCCTTTTCTTTTTTGCGTCGGACAATCAAGATGGCAATCAGTGCTCCTGCTGAAACAAGGGCCATACCACCCCACAGGAGAATGTGGTTCGGGTCGCCGGTATTGATGGCTTTGCCTACTGTCTGAGTGATTGTCTTGACAGTCGAGGTTCCGTTTGTACCGTTTGTACCGTTGGTGCCGTTGCGGCCATCGGTTCCATTCTTGCCGTTCGTTCCATTGGAACCATTCTTGCCATCGGTGCCTTTATCACCCTGGTCACCTTTATCGCCCTGGTCGCCTTTATCGCCTTTGCTGCCGACGATCTTGTTTTCTTCCAGGGTCACATCAGTCGGGTTACCTTTTTCATCAACGGAGATTTTAAACTCGTTATTGTAGCAGGTGTAGGGAATGATGACCAATTTGCCGGTCTCATCCGTCTTCACCCAATAGCCGAAGATGTGCTTGTCGGGTGTGACGGTGTCGCCCGCCGGGACTTCGCCCTGACGAACCAGCTCATATTTGTAGTCCTTCTCGACGTCCGCGGGGAAGTACAGCTTGAGATCGACGTTGGAATCGCCGTCCATTTCGAAGTCATAGTACTTCGCATCCTTCCCGGCTTCTGCGGGAAGAGGTCCTTCATTCAAAGGAGTCAGACGATAGGTGTACTTTGTCTTGAGGGCATTGCCGGTCACACTCTGCTTGACGTGCAGAGTCTGCTCAAACGGCTCCGTCTCTGCTGCCATTGAGATGCATGAGAGGCAAATCGCCAAAATGAGCGTGACAACCAGGGCCCACGTTGCGCGAGCAAAGCCTTTTTTAGTCTTCATGTTCATCATGTGCATCCGTCTCCTTTTGCGAGTTTCTGCGTTGAGTGATTTTCCGGTCTCTACGCCGAGAGAGCCGGTATAAGATAAACGTGACAATTATTAACAGAATTAGGATGGCGAGCCAGATCCAAAGTGGAAGTGCGCCATAGCGGTTGAACAGGGTGAATGTGTCGATGTGTTCACTGTTGTTCCGAATCTTGAGTTCTGTTTCCTCGTATGGGTTCGGCACCGTGTGGTCGAGTAGCTTTGCCACGACGATGTACCGCCCGTTTGTTTCGGTCAGGTTACAGGTGCTGAAAACAATCAGCGTATCTCGCGGGGTCAGGGGCGATGTAACGCCCTGTTGTAGTAACTGTCGTTCACGTTCAGACTGTTCTTTGTTCGAGAGGTCTACGCCTCGGATTAAAACGGCTTTTTGATAGATGTAGTTGATGAGTTTTACTTTTTCCTCATCCGTTTTAATACCGGTATTGTAGATGTTTGCGTCATATCCATCCGTGAGGATGGTGGCGATGATTTGCAACCCATTGTCCTTCCCGTTATAGAAAAGGTTTCCGAATTCGTGTTTTTGGAAGAAGTCTTCTTTTGCAAAGAGATCTAGGTCTCCGAACATCTTATGTTCTGCCATATGGTGGCCATGTAAGATGTTGTTAAAGTCCGTCAGGTCCGGATTGTTTCGGTAGTCCAGGAAGATGGACCCAGATGACTCTGGCTCTTTGAGCGAGTTGTGATCTAAGTAGTAGTTGTTATCTTCCGGGCTGAAGAGGACTGGATAGTCGATGTTCGTGCCATAGACAGTAATCCAGCCTTTAACGTCCGGATTCTTCTTTTGCAGGTCTTCGAAAGACACAACATCTTCGGGAAAGTCTGGTTTGTACTGGATCCACCGTTTCGGGTCTGCTCCCTGGTACACGCTGTCTGAGTCCATCTTGATGTAAATGGCGACCAGCAGTAACAAGAGCATGAGAACTACGAAGAGTCCGTCGACAATCTGGTCTGCGAAGCGGACGATAGGGCGCCCGGGATAGTAATTCGTTTTCTTTGTCGTAATCCTGAGGTCTTGCTGTGGAGTTTTCATTGGCAAGCCTCTTTTCTTTTTAGTCTTTTGCTTCGCTGTTGGCTGCTTCTTCCGCGGCCTTATCTTTTTCTAGTTTTCTCTGTTTCTTCTTTAAGAGTCTTCTGCGCTCTGCCATATACAGGAGCCACAGCAGAAGGATGATGGCGATGAGAATGAGAATCCACTGCCAAATCGGACGTTTGGAGAAGTTGTTGAAGATGTTGAAGATGTCTAACCGGTCTCCCGTTCTCACTTCTTCCTCTTCTTCGGGGAAGGGATTCGCCACTTCGTGGTCTAAGAGTTTTGCAACTAATGTGTAGCGACCATTCGTTTCTGTCAGGTTGCAAGTGGTCATGATGATGATATGGTCATTCGTCGTGACCCCGATGTCTCTCTTGTGGACGGCATCGTTCATGATGCTGTTCAGGAGGTCCTGCTGCGCTTTCTGCTCTGTGATCTTTGGTGTGGATGCTACCGTGTGGTATGCATCGATGGTCATGACCGCGAAGATCTCTAATCCGTGGTTCGCACCATCGAAGTACAGGTTTGCATACGGGTGCTCGTTGAAGTAGTCCGCTTTGACGAAGAGGTCTAAATCGCCAAATATTTTATGGTTGGCCATATGGTGGCCGTGGATGATGGTGTTGAAGTCTTCAAAATGCGATCCATTCCGATAGTCTACGTAGATGCTCCCAGAGCCCTCCCATTCGCCTTCGGCATTTTTGGAAAGATATGTGAAGTTGTCGTCCTGTGCTTTGACAAGCGGGTAATCAATACTGGTGCCATAGATGGTGAGCCAACCCATGACGTCACTATTCATTGCCTGCAGTTCAGCAAAGCTTTTTTTGCCCTCTTCTGTTTCCGGCTTGAAGGTTACATACTTTTTGCTGTCCGCAGCTTCGTTCACCTGGTGGGTGTCCCAGAAACTGTAGATGGAAAAGATGAGGCAAACAAGCAACGTGAGCAGAGCCATGTTATCCACAGCCCTGCTAAGAGTCCGAACTATTCTTTTACTCGTTTCATTTCGAGGATTCGACATTGTCCGGACTCCTCTCACGTGCAAGTTTGTAATTTCTTCAAGAAAGCAGATAGGGGAACTTTTGGGGCTCGAGCTCTGCCCGAGCCCCGAGTTATTGATTAGTTAGAAGCGTTTGCTTCAAGGTCTAAGGTCAGTCCTCAGTTAGAACTTACGCTTCGTCAGCGTTGCGACGACGGATGACAACATAAGCAACCAGGCCACCGATTGCTACGAGAGCAAGAGCGATGTACGGAAGGTTGGAGATGAGGATACCTTCGGGAGAAATGTCGGCGTCGTTAAGGTTGTTGGTGACGACTGCGGCGGTAGCTGCATCAAGAGAACCAGTGGTAGCTTTCAGGTCTTTGCCGGCGATAGTGGTATCTGCAGGAGCAGTCTGATCATCATCAGCAAGGGCCGTCAGGTTAGAAACGGTCTGGGTATACTTTGCCTGGTTCTGGATGTTAGAAGTGGAAAGAGTTTCGGTGATGTCTACCGTAGTACCTGCCGGGATAGAAGCAAAGGTGAGCTTCTGGGTATCTGCAAGAGCAAACTCTGCGGTTGCTTCATTGGCGTTGGCAGCAAATTCAAACTTGACTTCAGTATCGCCAATTTTACCAGTGATGGTCTGAGCTGCATTTTTAACAGCATAGGCAGGGATGGTCATAGTAGCAGTGAACGGGAAGGCGTTCTGCTTATCACCAGCGGTACCAGTAACGAGTTTCTGGATGCTAAGAGCATCGGTGGTTCCGTCAGTTTTGATTACTTTTGCATAAACATTTTCGAATTCGAAACCGGATTTGCCTGTCTGCGGATTGATAGTTGCAGGAACCTTGGTATCATCAGCAGCAGCGCCAGTGCCGGGCTGAACAGTGATGGACTTGATCTTCAGGCCAGAAGGAGTAGAAGCATCGTTGATGACATAGATTCTGACAGTATAGTTAGCTTTACTATAATTGATGGACTCGTCAGCTTTGGCTGCAGTGCTTACCGGAGTAAAGGAAGAGCCGCCCTCGACTTCGCCAAGTTCAGCAACTTCGTAAACATAAGTGCCAGCGTGGGGAAGGTTAGCTTTGTTTGCAACTTCAGTAGCACCAAGGGTGAAGAAGTTATCGAAGGTCAGGGTTTTAACCTGAGTGCCAGCAGTATTGTCTTCTACTTTGGTGAACGAAATGGTTGCGGTAGCAGCTTCCGTATCTTGATCGGTTTCAGAAGCTTTCGGGGAAAACTGGAACACGAAATTTGCCGCAGGAGCTGTGACACCTGCAGGAACGACGAAGTCCTTCGTGATAGCTGCAGTTTCGAGGGATGTTGCCTGCTTTTCTGCAGGAACTGTTGCGAAAGCAGCAGTGACGGCCAGAGCTGCCATCATCGCAAAAGCGACAAGGATAGAGATAAGTTTCTTCATTGTTTGTAATCCTCCTCTTTCGGTATGTTAGTACTTTCATGAAGAAATAGGTTTATGAAATTGTCCGTCATGCAGGCTCATTCATAGCAGACGGTCATTTCCGCGGTTGGGGTGCGGCGGCTGCCGCGGCTCAGGAGCAAGGGGGGTTTGCGCTCCGGTTTGTGGGCGGACTATATGTAAATATTTTATAAAAAGGGTTTGGACCGTTAGAAGTTCCTTCTGCGAACAATGTTCAGGACTTTGCCTAACGTGTCCTCCTGCTGGACCGCGCCGTAGACTCGGGAGTCGGCGGAGTTTTCGCGGTCATCGCCCAGTAAGAAGATCTCGCCCTTTTTGAGGGTGATGGGAAACGTGACACCCTCGGTGTAGGGAAGCGTCTCTTTCTGGGGGTTGGGTTCTTCCTGGAGCGTGCCGTTGACGGTGAAGCCGTCCTTCGTCATGTCCACGGTGTCACCCGCGGTAGCCACCACTCGCATGACCTGAGTTTTGCCCTGGTACTTGAGGGCGGCTTCCTGTCCCACATCGAAGTCCTTATCGATCCTGGAGTAGATGACCAGGTCTCCGGACTTGATGTTTGGTTCCATGGCCACATCGTTGTAACGAGTGGCGCCGAACAGGAACGTGAACAGTAAGACGAACAGGAGAATGACGATGAGGATCTTCAAAAGAAGGAGGAGAATGTCGGAAAGCACCGAGGTCGGGGCTTTCCCGTTTTCTTTCGCCATTACATCGCCTCTTCTCTCCTGCGGGTCATGTCAAGAAATGAAGGATGGATCGCCCATACATTTATATAATGGGCGATCCGCTCTTCGTTTTACTTGCGTACCGTTTCAGGTGGATTCCTGAAAGGCCAGGCAAGGTGTGGCTTCAGTTGTACGAGCGGGAATACTATGTCTCGCTTCGGATGACGGTCATGAGTTCGCCCAGCGTGTCTTTCGCCTGTACGGGTCCAAACTGTCTGGAGTCCACAGCGTCGGGCCGGTTGTCTCCCATCAGGAAGACTTCTCCCTTTTTCAGCTTCACGGGGAAACTTGTTCCGCTGTCCAGCGGGAGGGTGTCTTTCGAGGGGTCCGGCTCGCTCTGGAGAGCTCCGTTGATGACCAATCCGTCCTCCGTCATGTCAACAGTGTCGCCGGCAACAGCTACGACTCTCATGACGTTGGTTTGGTTATTGTACCGGAATGCCACACAGTTCGTTGCTACATAGTTCTTATCTAACCGATAATAAATGATTCGGTCTCCTTCCTTGATGTTCGGGTCCATCGCGTTGCCCGCGATTTTTGCGGTTCCGAACAGGAAGGTGAACATGAGCATGAACACCAGCACAATGACCAGGATCTTCAGGATCAGCTTCAGAATGTCATTGAGCACCCCTGGTGGTTTCTTCGCGGGCTGCTCGACGGTTTCTGCCTGCTCCTGAACGGCTTCGGTTGCCGGGGAGATCTCATCCATTGGCAGTCATCCTTTTCTACGCGTACAAATTTTTGTGCAATTTGTACAAATACAAAAGTTGATGTTGTTCTATCAATCCGTGCAACTGCACGAAATCGAACATATCTTACTGGTTTTATCTTATAATTTCTAAGTTCCCCCGTCAATAGATTTGCTAAAAGTTGAAAAATATATTTCAAGAAGCTTAAATTTAGCTAATTTTTCAGACTCATTTAAGACTATTTTGTATACTATATGGTTCTCCGCCCCTTTATACGCGTATATGGAAAATGGATGCCCTCTGTTTTGTGCAATTTGACGGTGAGTTCGTCATTTCGAAGGTTAGGCTTTGCTAACTTAAGGTTGACTTAAGAGTTGCAGATGTCCGAATACAAAAAGCAGAGGATACGAAAAACCCTTTCGTATTCTCTGCCTGTTTGTTATAATAAACGAGGGAAGCGGTGGCAAGCCCGCTCCCCGATTTGTGCGTTGAACAGCCCTGTTGATTCAGGGCTGTTCTTTTTTAGTTGCTTTCATACTCTTTCAGAAGCTTTTTGATTTTTTCTTTCGCTTCGTCCAGATCTTTACAGCCGTCCAGAATCATCAGAACCATTTCAAATAATTTGTTAAACTGTAAATCAGTCATATTCTCTTCCATAACGTCTCCTTTCCCCGCTTGCCCGGGTATATGTGGGAACATCTCCATTATATCACATTCTCTTGCCAAACCTACGACTAAAATAGTATGATATACAGGAATATATAGTTATAGTTTATCAATTAAGCACTATATAGTGTAACCACTTCAAGAAAGGCTCCGCCATGAAAGACCTCAAACCCTATGTGCTCCCATTGTCGCTTGCAACAGTCCAGTGGCTCCTAACCACTCTGCTGCGGGTGGACCGGGTGTTCTTCACATATGACCATGTGACGCCCTGGATGATCGCCACGAAAGTGCTGTACTTCCTGTTTCTGGCGGTCGCATGGTGTTTTTTGTTTGCGACGGTGCGAAACCTCAGGGCAGGGAAGAAGAACTGGCTCCGGGGCGCGCAGGTCTTCGCGGTGTACTGGCCCATCACCCTCGTATTCCAGCTGCTCCTGTGGCCGGGAACCTGGTCCTGGGATGACATCTTCACGCTGGAGCGGATTTCAACATATGAGAGCTGGGACCCCTGGCAGCACATCCTCACCGGCGCCTATGACACAGTGCTCCTGAATGTCCTCCCCTTCCCCGGCGGCCTTATCTTCTTACAGAACATCCTCGTGTCTCTCTGTGTGGCCTTTGTGGTCTCGAAGCTCGAGAGCACGTTCCACCTGCGGCGCATCCCCTTCTGGCCGGCGGACACGCTGGTGAAGGTCCTGCCGTTCCTGCTGCCGCCGGTGCTCACGTACCAGTTCTCCGGCTACCGGCTCGGCATGTATATCTACGTAGAGCTCACCATGCTCGTCATGCTGCTCTGCGCGTGGAAAGACAAAACGGAATGGTCCTGGAAGTACACGTTCCTCTTCACGCTCCTGGCGGTCGTCACCTGCCTGTGGCGGACGGAGAGCCTTGTGTACGTACCCTTCATCCTGCTCCTGCTCCTGTGCACTCGGAAAGACGTTCTGCCGAAGGCGAAAAAAGTCGTCTCCATGGCGCTGGTCGTCGTGTGCTTTGTGGGCATCTACGGCTTCCAGAGCAAGCTCATCGGCAACGACAGTTACCAGGTCATGAGCCTCATGCGCCCCACCGCCGTGCTCGTCCGCGCTGCGGACGACAAGGCAGATGCCGAAGACCTCGCAGCCATCGACAAAGTGGTCTCGGTCGAGGCCATCCGCGCCAAAGACGACCTCAACGGCGAACAGCTCTTCTGGGAGGACGACGTCCTCCGCGAGGGTTTCACCGCCGACGAATACAGCGCCATGAGCGGTGCCATGGTGAACCTCGCGAAGAAGTACCCGAAGGTGGTGCTCACCGAACGGTGGGAGCTCTTCGTGAAGGGCTCCGGCTGGGACGCGGACACCGTCCGCTGTCTCCCCTACTCCATGGAGGCGTACCGCCCGGGCAGCGACATCGACTCCGCCCTCATCCTGCAGAACCACCAGTGGCCGGGCAACACGCCCATTTCTCGTGAGGTCCGCGAGCGGACCATCCACTTCTTAGGGCTGCGCAAGATGAACGGCACGCTGAAGCAGAAGTCCAACAAACTCTTATGGAATGCGTTCATTCCGGAAGCGGTGCTGCTTGCGGCCTGGCTCCTGTGCCTCGCCCTGCGCAAGTGGTGGCCCTTCGGCCTCCTGAGCGCTGTCCTGTTGAAACTTCCGGTCGTCTTCCTGACCGAACCGGCCCGCTGGTTCATGTACCAGCTGTCCTTCTACCTGCTCGGGTTCACGGTGCTCGTGTACGGAGTGTATGTGTTGGCGGGATGGTACATCGCCAAACGGGCTGCAAAACAAACTGACAACAAGGAGACTGTGAACAATGAGTAAGATCCTTCTGTTCATCCCCATGTACAACTGCGAGAAGCAGATCCCCCGCGTGCTCGGGCAGCTGACCGACGAGGTCTGTTCGTACCTCTCCGAGGTCATCGTCGTCAACAACCGGAGTACGGACGGCGGCGAGCAGGTCGCGGCGGACTACCTCAAGCAGCGGAACCTGCCCATCAAGGCGAAGGTCCTGCGCAACGACGACAACTACGGCCTCGGCGGGTCCCACAAAGTGGCGTTCCGGTACGCCATGGACCACGGGTTCGACTACGTCATCGTGCTCCACGGGGACGACCAGGGCGACATTTCAAACATCCTGCCGTACCTTAAGAACCGCGAGTACGAGAAGTACGACTGCTTCCTCGGCGCCCGCTTTATGAAGGGCTCGCAGCTCCAGGGCTACTCCGCGTTCCGCACGTTCGGCAACCGGGTGTACGACCTCCTGTTCTCCGCGGTCTGCCGGTACATGGTCTACGACCTCGGGTCCGGGCTCAACATGTACAAAACGGACATCCTGCGGGACCAGTTCTACCTGAAGTACAAGGACAACCTCATCTTCAACTACTGCATGGTCATGGGGTCTGCCTACTATAAACACAAAGTGAAGTTCTTCCCGATCATCTGGCGGGAAGAGGACCAGGTGTCCAACGTCAAGATGGTCTCCCAGGCCATCACTGTGCTGCAGCTGCTCGCTTCGTTCGCTGTGAACCGGAAGAAGTTCGTGGAGGCAGAACACCGGGACAAGGTGATTGACGCTTATACTGCCCAGGTGGTTTTGAAAACTGAGAGTGAAGTTTAAGCTCGGGCTCGGGCTCCGGCTCGCTGCCCAGGCTTTGAATTGATTAATTTGCCAAACTTGAATTTCGAAAGGAAGCTCAACGTGAAAGCATTTCTGTTGAAATACCGCGTGGTGGACATCCTCACGCTGTGCATCGCCATCGGGGTGTTCCTCGCTCTGTATGGGAACGTGCCGGCGCTCTTCGCGGGCGTCTCGGTGGCGCAGGTGCTGGTCATCATCCTGACCGCGCTGCTCGTGCACGTGCTGAAGGCCACCCGCCTGTTCCTGGCGCTGTACGGGCAGAAGATCAGCATCTCGGAGCACCTCGCTCTCTACTGCAAGGTGACACCGGTCTCCATGGTCCTGCCGTACAAGGTCGGCGAATTCTACCGCATGTACGCCTACGGCACGCACCTGAAAAGCGGACTGAAAGGCATCGTCATCATCCTGCTCGACCGGTTCATGGACACGGCGGCGCTGGTCACCATGATCCTCATCGCCGGGTTCTTCTACGGCGGGCAGATCACGAGCTTTTTGCTGGTGCTGCTCATCTTCCTCGTGCTGGTCGTGCTGCTGTACCGGGCGTTCCCAGGAGCGCGGAAGTTCTGGAAACACTACTTCCTCTCGAAGAAGGCGACGCCGCGGCGCATGGGCGCTTTGAAGGCTCTCGAGAGCTTCCACCGCATCTATGAGGAAGTGTCCGTGGTCACCAGCGGTCGGGGCATCCTGCTGTACGTGCTCTCCTTCCTCGCCTGGGGCGTGGAGATCGGGAGCATCGTCCTGCAGACGAAACTGTTCTTCGGCGGAGCGGTGGCGGAGACGATGTCCGCGTACCTCGCTTCGGCGATGAGCGGTGACCCCACCGTACCGCTTCGCCAGTTCATCTTTGTCAGCGTCATCCTGCTGCTCGTGCTGTTTGTCATCATCCAGTGCGCGCGGGCATTCTCGAAGAAAAAGGGGTAAATCATGAAACTGATTGTCATCTACGACGACACCGGTCGGAAAAGCGAAGTCATTACAGACATCATCGGCAGAAAAGGGTTTGCCGATGTGGTCGTGAAGAAACGCCACCTGGAGGACTACTACCGGGAGGCGCTGGAGACCCGTTATCCGGACCTCGTCTGGCGGAAGGTCCATGTCCCCTTCGAGTATGAGGACCTGACCAAAGAGCTGCAGAACCTGAGCACCTCCGACGTGAAAGTGTTCCACTGCTTCGCAAACTATTTTATTACGGACCGGAAGCTTGCGGACCTGTCGTTCCGCAAGGTGGAATACGTCGATGACCCCTACGCGGTCTTCGACGATGCCGGCCGGGCAATCGGCGCCATGTTCCCGGGACTCGAGTCCTACCTCGAGTTCCTCGACGCGGTGCGCGGCGGCACGAAGGCCTGGGACCAGGTGCGCACGCTGTCTGAGTCTTTCGAGATGGAAGGGCTCGTGGACATCGGTGTCATCGGGAACTTCATCCAGGTCATCACCGGCAACTTCGACTCGCGGTACTTCAACTCGCTCGAGGGCAACGACTACACGCTCGTGAAGCGGTCCCCGAACAAGGAGAAGATCCGCGCCGAATACAACTTCTACCACCTCCTGCCGGAGGATATGAAATACTGGTTCGTCATGCCGTTTGACTATGAAGAGACGGAGTCCGAGGCCTCCTACACGATGGAGCGCCTCCACATGACCGACCTTGCCATCAAGTGGGTGCACGGTTCCATGGACGAGACCGAGTTCTCGGAGCTCATGGACAAGTACTTCTACTTCTTCTCGTGCCGTCATGAGAAGGACTGCTCTGCGGAGCAGTACCGGGCTGTGGCGGATGACCTGTATGTGGATAAGGTGAATCGCCGCGTGGCGGACCTCAAGTCGCTTCCCCAGTACGCGGACATCGAGCGGCTGCTGTCGGTCTCCGGCGAGGACGACCTGGACGCGCTGGTGGCGAAGTACTTTGAGCTGAAGGCCCGCGCGGAGAAGAAGGCTCGATACGCGAACAAGCTGGTCATCGGGCACGGCGACCCCTGCTTCGCGAACGCGCTGTACAACAAGTCCACCCGGACGCTGAAGTTCGTGGACCCGAAGGGCGCGCTGACCGAGGAGGAACTGTGGACGAACCCGTACTACGACGTGGCGAAGCTGAGCCATTCCGTCTGCGGGCGGTACGACTTCTTCAACAATGCGCTGTTCGACATCAAGCTGGGTGAGGACTTCACGTACCAGCTGGAGATCCCCTTCGACAACGCGCGGCACAAGGAGATTTTGCGCGAGAAGTGTGAGGCGAACGGCTTCGACTGGTGGTCCGTGCGCGTGTACGAAGCCTCCCTGTTCCTGTCCATGCTGCCCCTGCACATCGACAACCCGCAGAAGGTCTTCGGCCTGCTGCTGAACGCGAAAAACATACTGAAGGAAATCGAAGAGAATGTTTGACAAGTTGTTTACGTTCGTCTTTGACGTCGACGGCACCCTGTGCCCCATCAAAGGCGAAGATGAGTCCTATGCCGACCTCGTCCCCTATGCGGACATGGTCGAGAAGCTCCGGGAGTACAAGGCCCAGGGGGCGCGCATCGTCCTGTACACGTCCCGCAACATGCGGACTTACAAGGGCGATTTGAGCCTCATCCTCGAGCACACCAAGCCCGAACTGGAGGCCTGGCTTGCGAAGTGGGACATTCCGTACGACGAGATCGTGTACGGGAAGCTGTGGCCCGGTCACAAGGGCCTGTATGTGGACGACCGGTCCGTCCGGCCCGATGAGTTTTTGAAGTACTCGGTGGAGGAGCTGCAGGAGCTGTGCGAGGCTTCGAGGCCGGCGGCATGGCACGCGGGTGACGCACCCGCTCCGGTTGCTGGCTGTTCTGAGGCTGGCGCTGAGGCTGACGAGACACCCGAGCTCATTGATGTCGTTATCACTATGGGCGGGCTGGGTTCCCGGTTCCGCAAAGCCGGGTATACCGTGCCCAAGTACATGATCGAGGCCAAAGGCAAGACCCTGTTCGAGTGGTCCCTCATTTCTCTGGAGGGCTACCTGGACCGCGTCGACAAGTTCGTGTTCCTCGCGATGGAAGACGAGACGGTCGACGTCGAGGGTTTTGTGCGCGGGAAGTGCGCGGAGCTCGGCATTACCAACTACGAACTCATTCTGCTGGACCACCTGACGGACGGTCAGGCGACGACAGCGTTACTTGCTAACAAATACTGGGACCCGTCCCACGCGCTGCTGGTCTATAACATCGACACGTACGTCGAGGCCGGCGAGATGAACTGGCAGGAGCTGAAAGGCGACGGGTTCATTCCCTGCTTCCAGGCGCCCGGCGACCACTGGAGCTTCGTCCGGCTGGACGACGCGGGACGGGTCGTGGAGATCAAGGAAAAGCAGAGGATCTCCCCGTACTGCACGCTCGGCGCCTACTTTTTCCGCACCTGCCAACTCTACGAAGACCTGTACCACGAGTACTACGATGTCCCCCGGGACGACCTTGTGAACGGGGAGAAGTATATCGCCCCACTCTATGACTACCTGCTCTCGAAGGGCGGCGACATCTACATCTCGGACATCGCGCCCGAGCGGGTGCACGTGCTGGGCACGCCCGAGGAGCTCGAGGCGTTTTTGAAGGAAGGCGACGCATGAGTATCTGGCAAAAGGCGGGGCGGTTCATCGGGTTCTCGGGACTCGGGTGGATCCTCGACTTCATTGTGTACAGCATCCTCGGCATCTGGTTCTCGAACCTGGTGGTGAACAACTTCATCAGCTCGTGGGTGGGTGTCACGTTCGTCTTCATCTTCGCGACACGGAAGGTGTTCGAGAACTCGAGCAAGGTGCCGCTGTGGGCGAAGTACCTCATCTACATCGTGTACCAGTTCGTCTTGATCCTGTGCGTGTCCAAGCTGCTCGGGGTCATCGAC
>Ga0256407_10003818_pt1 | contig 26115 bp, 20 predicted proteins | sample RumenRJG_04DNA_FD_193489 | JGI IMG/M metagenome (GOLD analysis project Ga0256407, IMG submission 193489) | Bovine rumen microbial communities from Lethbridge, Alberta, Canada - RJG_04 | ecosystem: Host-associated > Mammals > Digestive system > Stomach > Rumen | place: Canada: Alberta... | reverse complement strand
TCTTCCTCCGCTGAGTCTCCATCTTGTCAATCTTCTTCTCGATGCGCATGAGGTACTTGCCCTCAATCAGCTCGGGCATCAGTTTGATGAGCAGTTTTCCTGCCGCATCCTTCTCACCTTCGCTGGCCGCCTGGTCGGTCACCAGTTTGTGGAGTTTGTCCACTCTCCGGCTCACCCTCTCATGGTGCTCGCGCTCCTCGTCGGTGAACTCCAGTTCGTCCACGTCTTTGGGAACCTTCGTGTCGGAAGGAGCGTTCTCTTCCAGTTCGTCTATGCGGTAGTCGTCGCCGTATTTCTCTTCAAGCTTCTCCTCGTACCGCTGGAACTCGCCGTTTTTTTTGTCCTCCAGGAGCAGCCTCTCACGCAGCTTGTCGCGCTCCTCGGGAGAATATTTGTCGAAGGGATGGAAGTATTCCTCATAATACTCCACAATCGTCTGGTTGATGATCTTGTCCTCAATCTTGGTCGCGGGCTCGTTGCCTTTGAAGATGAGGAAGATGAGCGATTTGAGGAAGTTCTTCTTTTCCCCGAAGTTCTTTTCATACTCCTCGGTGGTCACCTTGAATGGGTTCATCGAGATGGGCTTGTCCTTGGAGTAGGTGATATAGGTGCCGTGAAGCGAGCTGCATATTCCTTCGTAGGAGTCACCCGTATCGACCATGACAACGTCGGTGTCTTGTTCCAAAAGCTGCCTGACGACGCTATTCATATGAAAGCTCTTCCCGCTGCCGCTTGGCCCGAGGCAAAAGAAGTTGGCATTGTCTGTCATCTTCACTTTGCCCTCCTTGCCGGTGATGTCGATGGCCACTGGCAAGCCCTGCCTGTCTGTATAGAAGGTGGTGAGCGGAGTCACCTCCGACTGCTTCAGATGCTCCTTGAAAAAGAGGCACAAAGCACAATCGGCCAGGGTCAGGAACAGGTCATAGTCCTGTGAGAAACGGTAGGCCTGTCCGGGGAACGAGCATTCAAACAGCTCGAACTGGTTGTAGGCGTTGTCCGAAGGAGCAATGCCGCACTCATAGAGTTTCGCCTCTATATAAGAGGTGACCGGCGTGAGCTTGTCGAAGGCGCAGCTGACGAGGATGTTGAAGTTGGTATGCACCAGCAGCTTTCCCTCCTTGGCTATGAGGTCGAGCACCTCGTCAATGTCAGCCTTGGCAATCTTGTTCGACGGGTCGGGCATCGAGCCGTGGCGTTTTGCCTTGGTCTGCAGTTTCCTCTGCAACCTTCTCTGCTGCGGAATCTGAATCACCTGGTTATAGACGATGCAGTCCGCATCGGGGACGGAGGCGAGGAATGCAAGCAGGTCGGTGGCTATCTGGAAGCCGTTGACCGACACGGGCTGGAAGGGTCTGACGAACGTGGGCAGGTTGATCACGTCCACATCCACGAGATTGACCGATTTCAGTATTCGGTCGCCCAGGTTCAGGTACTCGTCGCCGCTCTTGAAGTTGCGCATTGCAAACGGCCCCTTTTTGAACTGGAAGGCCATGAAGCGGTGCAGGTACTCGTCCACCTCCTGACGGCTCAGCTTGTGATGCCGGATGCCTCGCTCGGCAAGTATGTCCACTACCTTGCTCACCTTCACATGGAAGTCGAGCCACAGCTTCGGGTCATACTTGACGAACGTGCTGCGCGGTGCCTCCTGCGTGATGGTGAGGTAGGTCTTGATTTCCGTATAAGGCCTCCCTTCGTAGTATCGGAAGTAGGCCTGCGAGAGGAACGCCATGTCTGGCGTGATGTCGTGGTGGTAACGCTGTCGGCAGAAGATGTCCTGCTTCTGCAGCGCATACCCCTCTCCAAGTGTCTGCACGATGTTGTTCAGCACATCGGCATAGGCATAGTACTGGTCCTGGTCGGTGCAGTACTGCTGGACGGGATTCTCCACCTCTATGATGACGGAGCAGTCGCCCTTGTCGGAGAACAGCACCGTGTTGAGATGCCGGCCTTGCTCGTCCTTCACGTCCTGAAGTTGTGCGAACAGGCCGTTCATGGGTTTCTTCTTGCCAAGCATCCGGGCCTCCTTTCTTGTCAGTGAACATAGAGGTCACGATAGATGTGGATGCCCTTGTGCCGCTTCTTGGCATGAAGCCCGCTGCGCTGTTTCACATAGATGGTCAGCAGTCCAATGATGGCGATGACCACCATGGCGACGAAGCCGGCGAGCTTGCCCATGATGATGGAGAAGACGATGAACCCCACGAAGGAGAAGCCTATGGCTCCTGCCGCAAATGTGAGGAACCTTCCCCGGATGCCCATGAACTCCAGCGGTTTTTGGAGTCCCTTGAATACTGGATAGCCCGTAAGGTCGGTTTCCATTTCTTTGGCTTTCATCTGAGGGGATGAAGCCTTTTTTGTTGCCCCATCCCCTCTGAGTGAGACATCCGTAACTACTTGAAGAAGAGGGGCAAAGCCTCTGACATGGCGATGAATGCGACGCATCCACCGATGGTCATCATTATGGTTTTTTTCACGTCTTGGTCCCCGTTCTGCATCTTGAAATACACGTTAAACGCACCCACGAGGACGATGACGGCTGCGATGGCCTTCATCAGGTTGGAAACCGGCGTCTGATAGGAGCTGATCTCCGTGGTAGCCTTGGTGAAACCACCGGCTCCCGTGCTCGATGCGAACAGCTGGGAGGCGGACGTGCACAGTGCCAGGAAGAACATGGCAGCACGTTGAACCGAAAAGATGGTGGCTCTTTTTATAGAGCACAAGATGGACTTACCGAGCCTCACAAGGCCGGTCCAAAAAGATTTTAAAATTTGAAACATTTTTTTCCTTGTTGAAGGGAAAACTTACATGTTACAAATAAAAAGATTCTGTTGGTCCGTTATCCAGAATACATGGCTCACGCCATGAGGTATGTGTGATTTAAGTGTGGCTTGCGCCACTTGATAATGTTCTTAATATAGGTCAGGCTTATGCAGCCGCATAATTTTCGTTCCAGTCATTGACCACGGCACCCAGTTCGCTGTTCTTGCCGTTGACGGACAAATCCTCCAACTTTGGCACCAGGTCGTTGATTTCGATGCCGCCGGTCATGGCCACCACGTCGTCAGGAACAGACTCTTCCTCCTGTGGGGCGTTGTCCTCCTTTTCGATGATGATGGGACTGAACGCCATGGCTTCGTCGCTGATGTCGATTTCCTCCTCTTCCATTACTGGGGCGATTTCCACACCTTCCTTGGAGAAGAAGAGGTCATAGACAACCATGCCGCCGTAACCGAGCACGTAGGCGATGCAGAGGAATGTCATGATGGATGAAAAGGTCATGTTCGAATATCGATTTTACTGTTATTGTCTTAGAGTGACCCGCCGCCTTGTTGGAACTTGGCGTAACGGGCCGACTCGTGAACTGGTCTTCATTTATATGGTATCGTATGCCGACAAAAAAAGCGGCGCATCCAAGTCATATAGCCGGTGCTGAGGTTCTGGAAAATACCTATCGAAAAGCTACATACAAATGGTCACGCCGCTGTACTATGATGACCGCCCATGGGATTCCAAAGGAGCTTCCCACAAACAGACAATAACCGCAAAAACGCGAGTGTTTGACAGTCCTTTACGATGTCAGTTGAATTTTCCAGATTCCACAGGGATTTTGGGCAAACCATCAATCCCCTAAAGCACGCAGACTATACATAACGCTCGATGAACTCCTTCGTGTCATCCATCGCTTGGATGACGGAGTTTCTTTTCATGTGCAAAGGTAGCAAATTATTTTGATACTGCAAATTTTATATGTGTTTTTTAGGAAAATTATTTTATCGAATCTAAATCCCACATATTTATTTGCGTATTGATAATATTTCTGTTTCTTCGAGACAGTTTTTCATCAGGAATGCTCATATACTTCAAGGATTTGTGTCTCACTGACACTTGCCTGTATGTATTCGAACATCGTGCCAGTCATCACAGCATCGATGTTGTCGAGCGCATTGTGGAGAGAACAGGCTTGGCAAAGGTAATACACATTGTTGCGTTTTTCCTTTTCTGTCTTCTCGTCGATGGTGATGAAAGCGAGTTTTGCCTTGTAGAACTTGATTTCATCTGTGCCTGATTTAAGCGCTTCATCTTCCATGAAAAAGACTTCCCGATATGGAGCTTTCTTTATCTCAGCCACCTCAAATTCACCGCTGATATAAGACTCCATTGCTTCCATCAAGCGGTTTTCTGCCTCTGTGAAAGACTGAGCGTCTACCACGTATTGCTCAGCCACCATCTTCTGGTTGCCGTTCTCCTGCATCTGTTCGTAGCGCACCTTGCACTCGAACCATGTTGATGTTTTTGATCTCATATTATTTGTGTTTATAGGTTGCAATTAACAATACTATTTTAGCTTTGATCATTCAAATCACCAAGAGTAAGGACGTGTCCATCTGTTGAACACGCCCTTTGCTTGTCTGCTCGGCTTATCAGCCTTTCCTAACATCCCACGCACGGTTGCTGCCGAACCAACGGCCATCCTTTTGGTGTGCGTCCGGGTCGAAGCTGACTGTCACGAAGTCTCCCTGTTGGATGTCGAACTCTCTGATTTTGTTTTCGCCAAACAGGTCGAAAAGCAGTCGTTTCGGATATTTGTCATCCGTTTCCAGCACATACTGTTGGACTTTCCATTCTCCTTTTGCCGTCCTTCCCGACTTCATCGGCAGGACAGCGATGATTCTTCCTTGTATTTCCATTGTCGTTGTTGTGATATAAGATTAATAATGTAAAAACACTGTTTGGATAAGATGGGAACACCCCTTTATTCCCATAGCAACAGGCGGAAGCCGTTGGTGATGGCATTATTCTCGATGTCCTCATACCTTTCCATCGTATCGTTATAGTAGGCGGTCATACTGCCCTTAATGACGATATAGCCATGCTGCTTCAGTTGTTCTGCCGCTTCATACCGCGACTTGTCCTTACCAATGGGGCGGTTGTAGCTAGTATTAAGTCCGAAAATCCTTCTCCGTGATTCAGATCTCAGTCCCTTACGGATACCGACTGAGATGACTTTGTTCTTTTCCTCTCTCAACATTCGACACCCCAGAATACTTGCAACCCTTTCCACTGACCTAAGGGATACCTTGACTATTTTCGCAATCTCAGTATTTGAGTGGTCGTGGAACAATTCTTGTATCTGGATCCATGTATTGAAACTTAATTTGCATTTGCAGAAGGAGTCTTTGCAGAGATTCAACTCCTTGCCTTTTCTGCGGATTGAGCTGATGCTCATATTGAATCGCTTGGCCAGCTCATGGTTGGGAGTCGTGGCATACGCTTCGGCAAATTGCTCCAGCAGTTCTACGCTCCATACTATTTTTATTGGTCTTGCCATGGCTCAGTCGTTTACGATTCTTATCTTGCAGGCAAACCTCTTACAGATGCGGAGACGGCCAGACTGTTTCTTGTCGCACCCCTCGTCCTTGCAGTTCTGACAAGTCAGATAATACTTGGTCTCGCACTTGGGGTTGAAATAGCAGCTGAAACAATAGAAAGCCAGTCCTTCAGTATTCTCAAAGATGCGGATGGCAATGTCTTTTCGTGCCCGGCAAAGCAGCTTCCAGATGAAAGTTTTTGCTCCAGCTCCTCGCAGGTGGGGAGCATTCTTGAAACCATGATGCCATACCTTCCTATGTCGTTCCAGATATTCCTCGGCGGTCAAGCTTCTGTTTGACAAGAACCGCTCGATGTGACGGCTTCTACAATAGTATGTCAGTTGGATGATGAGATGGATAAACATTCTCACCACCACCACGCACAATATTGCTATAGCAGCCAACTTCAATATCATTATCGCTGTGCTCATTTCCTCGTTTGTTTTGGTCATTGACTATGTTCAAACAGCCGGATGATGTCCCTGATGAAGCCAGTTGTCACTACGGCCAAGGATTTGTTCACCTTGGTCTCATCCTTACGGCACAGGTCAAAGACCTTGCCGCAAAGTATGTTGGTCACTTGCAGCAATTCTCTCAGGTCCTTATCCATGATGGCTATTTTGAGGGTTTTGAATCTTCTTCTATTTTCATCATCGACCACGTCTGAATGCACCATGCAAACACTTCATTCAATGGGAAGTCTAAGCCATCATAGCCACAAAATAGTTTCTTGTCGGCATGATAGTGGCCATTGAACAGACAGCCGTCGGTGGTAAGAAAAATGACTTCCGGTTTGTCTTTGCTTGACACTTTGTCCGGAGTCTTATCCGAAGTGAGAAAGAATTGGACATCATCGTCATCGTCTTTTGGTGGCCACAGTCGAAAACCATAATAGATGGAGACCAAAGCCATTTGAACTTGGAAGAAATAGACGAGAAAGAGCAGGATGCTACGCTTTGTGTCGTGGCTTTCTACATTGTCAAGGAACGTGAGTGTGATGTAGTTGAAGAACCCACACAAGCAAATGCAGCACAGGAATGCGAGACTCGCAAACGCAAAGTTTTTGTTTTTTATATTCATAATTCACCTTTGATTTCGATTTTGATAAAATTTTCCAGATTTCATCGATTAAGTAGTGCCGCCGACGATGATTGCCACCGCCAGCGGCACCTGGAGGTCAGAGCAATGTATTTCTCTTGTTGAGATGTTGTCGAAGAATGTCTTGGTTCTGAATGATGAATGCACGGAGTATGGAATTAACCAATGTGGTTATGGACATTTTATTGATGTCGCACGCTTTCAATGTCTCAATGATTTCAGCGTCGATCAGGCAAGCCTTTCTATCGCCTTTTCTTGTGCGGTAGTCATATTGTTGGCTGCAGTCGAGGAAGAGCGTCCATGAGTCGCCGATGACCGGTTCCTCTACCTCTTCTGTCGCGGTGGAAACAGTTTCCTGCCCCTTGATGTCTCTTACTAAGCCGTCGATGTCGGGCAGTTGCAGCAAGTCAGCATCGGATGTTTTCTGTTGTGTTCTCATCATTTCTCCTCCCCGAATATTTTGTTGTAGATGAAGTCAAACGTAGGGGAAATGATACCCCTCTGCTCAAAATTGATACCCATGGTGTTGTACCGCTGCATATCTATCTTCGATTCCACCTTTGGAGCAATATGGCCATAATGGGAAAAACTCTCTTCGGTCTTTGCCCAAAGTTCAAGCTCATGCTTCTTCCCATATCGTTTGTCATGCTTGTTGACGATAAAGAACAGTTGCGCTTTCATCTTGGGAAACTTCTCTCTCAGTCTCATCAGGAAGACGATGAAGGTGACAGTGGAGTTGATAGAGGTAGGTTCGTACTGGAAAGGGCACACCACATAGTCTGATTTGAGGAAAATCGGAATCAGACCTTGTTGGGTGAGGTTGCCCGGTGAATCGATGAGCACCGTGCCATCCATACTTTGGATGGTTTGCATCATCTTGCTCACATTATCCATATTGCCGATGTCAAAAGCCTGAACCAAGTAGGGGATTTTGGTGTCAGGGTATTTCTTCTCGTCCATCTTCCGTTTCTCGGAGATGGTCTGTTGGTTGTCGCAATCGACCACCAACGTCTTCTTCCCTTTCTCCGCCAAATAACTGGCGAACAGGGTGCAAAGCGTTGTCTTTCCGACCCCGCCTTTCTGATTACCAAATGTGATTACCATATACATAGATTGTTTGTGATGAAAAAATAAACGAATACTCTTGTTCTAAGTCAAGGTCACTAAGACCATGGGGAAGAAAAAAATACTCCATTTTTGGTAGGCCACTTATTACTTGGAGTCGGGCCCCAGAACAAGTATTCGTTGACGATGTACTTTTCATCACACATCCCGATGGGATGGCCAACAATTACAGCAAGGTCAATTGCTGCCTTCGTTTGAAAAGAAAATGGTATCTTCTCTCAGCGGAACTCTGACTTTTTTAATCAATCGCAAAGGTAAGAAATAAATTTTGTACCATCAAATTTTACAGCAGTTTTTTAATAAAATATGAAAAATAAAGTTTGAAAAGTAGCATTTTTATAAAAACACATAATAAAAATTTAGTATTTTACTAAAATATAATTTTTATGTTTTTACATTTTACAATAATCACAAACTACTACGAGAAACACACCTTAATTATAGTATAATACCCATCGGAAAAGGCATTCTGACACCATAAAATTATAAAAATACAAAAATGTAAAAATACTATTTTTCAATTTTACAAAAATATGATTTTGGTATTTTCACATAAATAAAAAACCTCAGGAAGCCGATGTTTCAAATCACTAGCATCGGCTTCCTGGAATCTATTTAATATGTGGGTTCGTATCTGTTTTACAACCCCTTGTCAAATTTAGAAATTTGCATCCTTATAGTCAAGAGGGTCATATTCCCATGCCCATGGCAATTCTTTTTCTTCCCTTACATCGGAAAAGGCACCATGCCCAAGTCGTGCCAATGAATCTACATCATTGAAGTTTTTACTTACTTGTTCTTTCAATTCTGGCGTTATCTCCAATGACTTTATGATACGGTTGTACATATAGCAGAAGAGTTTCCATTCTTTTCTTATATATTCAGCCGTATATGGTGGTTGTTTCATTGCTTCTCGTCTTTGGAGTTTGCAGTCCATCATATATGTAAAGATACTCGCTTTTTCCTCTTCCGTAAAAGCAATCGTTTCCCAACCATACGTGTCGGGTTCATCTTTGGGCTTATGATCCTTAACTGGATTGTAGTGCCAATGACCTTTTGACTCTTTGTATTCTAATAAAATCAATTCTTTCATACTAATACTATCTACTATTATTTTAATTTTGATGGATTATAACCACTTTCTCAAAAGTAGTTTCTGTTTGTTGGCTATTGGGTGCATTATACTTGACCGATAGTAGCGCAAAGTTACAAAACAATTGGTTGTTTTTCCTATGTTGGATAGAAAATTATTTGCCAATAATCTTTATCCTCTAACACTATAGGTTAACTAATCGATGGATTCGTCACAGAATGGATGCTCACCAGGATGACACCAATGCGGAATCTCCTGTCGTAAGTCCATATCAAAATCCACATCTATTTTGAGAGTGTCAATATCCATGGCACCACCATAGTTGTCAATCATCATTTCATGAATATAAAAATCTCCGAAGATACTGTCACATCCTGAACAGCCAAATGACATGTATGACTTACCCATTGTTCTACTAAATCGTTCCTTCACGGTCGCCAAATTTAGATAGCTTCCTTTTTCCGTATTTGCATACTCTTGTATCTTCTTCAATATTTCAGGCCGGAAAGAATATTTTTCAGATGACCACATGGCCTCGGACGGATGGATATAGGTATTACATGCAGATTTCAAAGGTGCTATATAATGAATGTGGTTTATCAGACCGCATTTCCAACACGGCATTTCCAAGAAATTGATTTCCATATATGGCAATGGATTCAATGTATGGCAGAATTTTATACGACCATTGACAAAATCAGTGATGAATGTTTCTAATGGAAGAGTTTTCCTGTCTTTCAGTGATACATAGACCTTCTCGTTTTTGCATTCCAATTTGAAGACTGGCAGTTCTTCCATTTCCAGTATCATCCTTGCAGGCTCTTTCTCAAAAAGCCAGCATCCGACAATGCCGTCTCTTATATATTTTTCCTGTCTCTCTTTTGTCCGTTTTAGAGTTTGGGGAGATGTCTGAATCTCGAAAGCATAAGAAACACCATTGGATTTCACCATAACATCGGCTCGCCAGTCTTTTCCCTTATATTCCGATTTCACTTCCAGACCCAACTCATTGCATATCTCTACAATTTGTTGCTGTACATATCCATGTATCGAGTTCATAGCTATTCATTTTTAATTTTCACATGCAAAGAAACAAAAAACGCCGCAAATTGCCAAGTTGTTGACCATGCTTTCTCTTCATCTTGGCAATATTTTTATTTGTAGAGTGCAGCCTATCTTCACTGATGAGGAAAAATCCTGCATGAAACATCAAAAATGCGATAAAATGGCCGTTTTGAAGCCTATTTCTTTAAAATAAGGTGTATAATTAGTAAAATATATTGTACCTTTGCATCTACTAAATCTATCAAATACCTTATGCCTACCAACAAAAACGCATCCATACGATATCAGACACTCGACAAGTGTTTCCGAGACTTCAGTCATCGGTATTATATCGAAGACCTCATTGCCAAGTGTGATGAAGCCTTGCAGAGCTATAACGGTATGGGTGGAGTGAGCCGTCGCCAGATTTTTGATGACATCAAGTATATGGAGAGTGAGGCAGGATGGAGCATTCCACTCGAACGCCGGAAGAAAGACCGGAAGGTGTTTTATCGATACGAGACACAGGATTTCTCCATCAACAACCAACCTCTGACCAAAGCCGAAGCCAACCAGTTGAGATTGGCCATACAGACATTGAGCCGATTCCGTGGCCTTGCAGACAACGAATGGATTGAAGATGTCATCTCGAACCTTGAATGGCGGTTCAACCTGAGGGGCGACTGTGGAAAAGTGGTAGGTTTTGATCAGAATAAAGAATTGAAAGGCTTGTCGTTCCTACCCAAGCTTTTCGATGCAATGACCAGCCAAAAGGTGCTGCGTATCACATATCGAAGCTACAAAAAGGACAGTGCAGAGCGAATGCAGACAGTTCATCCGTATTATACCCGGCAATATAACAATCGTTGGTTCCTTTTGGCTCTGGATAATGATTATCATACCATCACTAACTTTGCCCTTGACCGTATTATTTCCATTGAGAAAGTGGAGAATGTGGATTTCATCCCCAATGAAAGCATCGACTTCGAACATTACTTTGATGACGTCATTGGAGTGACGATACCGCCAAGAAGTGTGGAGAAACTCACCATCCATCTTCAATTTACCGAGAAGCAGTTTCCTTATATCACGTCGAAACCGCTTCATTCCTCCCAGAAGGTGATTGACCGAGAGAGTCGCATCCTTTCCATAGAGGTAAAGCCCAATTACGAGCTTGATCACCAAATTTTATCCTATGGCAATGACGTGGAAGTGCTATCTCCAGCATCATACCGTCAACATATACATGAAATCTTATTAGATAATCTGAAAAAATACGACCCGTGCAGATAGAGCGCACAGGTGAGCATTAACTTTGCAAGCAATATGAAAAAGAATAATAGTCCATATACAGCCGCGATTACTGGAGGTGGTTTCCTTTTTGAGGAGACCAATGCACTTCTTCCGCTGCTTCAGTCTCCAGATAGAATTGCCCTTCTTAAAGACGAGAAGGTGAACAATCGTTTACTGAAAATTAATGCTGAGACTTCACGCAAAAAGGCAATCAATGAAATCGCACGTAGATACGATGCCGTTTCCTCTTCTTTCTGGAATGATTATCAGAATATGAGTGAGGATGACCAGAAAGCAGCTCTTTTCTTTGTTATTCTGAAGGCCTATAAGATTTGCTTCGATTTTCATGTTAATGTCACCATGCGTAAATGGAATAGCATCAGTAAATCTGTCATGTACGATGATATTATATTGGAGTTCAATGAGGTTTCAGCTAAAGATGAATTCGTTGACTCCTGGAGCGACAAGACAAAACAAAAAATAGCAGGTGCATATTTGACAATACTACGTAAGGTCGGTATTCTTGACAATGAAGACAACCTGCATCCTCTCAATGCCAGTAACTTTGATTACTATATCCTCCATGGTGAACAGTGGTTCCTCGAAGCTTGTCTGTTGCAGCCCTACCAGATAGAAAACATTAAAAAAGCCCTTATATGACCATCAAAGAACTTGATGATAAGCTGAACAGTCCGGGGTTTCAAGACCCTGAGAACGGCGACCTGTTTTACAATTTCTTCATCTACCAATATCCGGCAGAGAAGGAATATGACATCCGCAACCAGATACAAGAGTTCAAGGCCAATCTGATTCGCCCCATCAACTATGTGGATGTGTTGACGCTAAATCTCTTTGACGAGTTCTGCCAGTTCCTCGACAAGAAGAAGTTCCTGAAACATCCCAGTATGTTGAAGTACCAGTTGGAAAAGGAACAAGCAGACCCTTCCAAAGCCCAAAACACGCAGGACACTTTGACACGCAACGCCCATAGTCCGGAGTTTGTACAATTTCTGCATCAACGAATTCTTGACCATATTAACATCAAGGATGACTATCGACGCCCATACGTCTTTGTTTATGGTGTTGGCAGCATGTACCCATATCTCCGTGTCAATGAGTTGCTTGCCCTTTATGAGGATTACAACGACACCAGCAAATACAAAATCATTGTCTTCTATCCCGGACACCGCGAACAGAATTCCTTCCGTCTGTTCGGGACACTACCAGACAATCATACTTACCGTGCCACTCTCCTAATCAACGAATAAAAATATCCAGTCTATGAAACTGAAAGATTTATATAACAAGAGAATTAACCGTACTGTCAATCCTGCTGTCAGTGCCACAAAGTTGGATGATCCCGATACCATCCAAACGGAAATTGAAGAGTATGTCTTCACCGACGAAATCATCAATGGTCTCTATCGCATATTAGATGCCATCAAAAACAACAAGCCGTACGACCATGTGGGTATCTGGATTGACGGTTACTATGGTTCGGGAAAGTCCCATTTTTTGAAATATCTCGACTATTGCATCACTCCAGACACTCAGGAGAAAGCACTTGACCGGTTATTGGAAGCCGTGAAAGCCATCGACCCTCTCGATGACACACACAACATCAGTTTCGACTACGACCAGCTGCAGAGCATCGCCAACTGGTTGAAGAAAGCAACCATAGACAACTGTATCTTCAACCTTGAAACAAGTTATGACAACTCCACCGACAAGAAGAAGGCTTTCCTCCATATCTTTTGGAACGAGTTCAATGGCAAACGTGGTTTCAACAAGTTTAACCTTACTTTGGCGCAGAACCTTGAAAAGCCGCTATGGGAAAAAGGCGTGTTTGAGCAGTTCAAGGAGCGCATTGCCGAGGAAGGTGGCGACTGGAACGACCCCGGCATGGCTGCCGATATGATAGACAACGAGTTGGGCATGGTGCTCGACATCGCCTGCGAGTTGGCCCCCACGCTCGACAAGGAGAGCATCCGTCAACGCATCATCCAGCGTGACACAAACATCAGCATCGACCGTTTTGCCTCTGAGTTGGCATCCTATTTGAAGGATAAGGGCGACAACTACCGCCTTATACTCCTGGCAGATGAGGTGAGCCAATTCATCAATAAGGAGCGCGACCGTTATCTGAACCTCCAGGAAATCATCACCAAACTCTCTGAGGCTTGTGAAAACAAGGTATGGGTGGCATGTACCGCCCAGCAGGATTTGTCAGAAGTGATGGACGACTGTAACATCGCAGAGGAGAAAGACAAGGAGGGAAAGATTAAGGGACGCTTCGAGGTGAAGGTGTCTTTGAAGGGAACCCAACCAGAAGTCATCACCCAAAAGCGTATTCTTGACAAGAAGGAAGAGGTGAAGCCCATGCTCGCCGCTCTTTACAATAAGCAGAAGGCGGCTTTTGGTCTACAGTTCAAACTGCCCAACTCCTACAGCAGTTACGACACGGAGAAGGACTTCGTGGACTATTATCCTTTTGTTCCCTATCAGTTCAAGTTGATCATGCAGGTGTTCAATTCCTTCCTACAGTTAGGCTATGTGGCTCGTGAGGTGAAGGGTAATGAGCGAAGCATCATCAAGGTTACTCATTCCACCGCTAAGGCTTGTGCCGAACAGGAAGTGGGCAAATTCGTCTCCTTCGACGAACTGTATAACAATATGTTTGAGGAAGGGCTGCAAGCCGTGGGCCATAAGGCTTTCAAGAATGCCGATGACATGGCACGCACTTATGCACCCAACCCGAAGTTGGCGGCTCGTGTAGCCAAGGTACTGTTCATGATTTGCAATATATCAAAGAACGACCAGTTGCTCTTCCCTGCTCATATTGACAACGTGACTTCTTTGTTGGTCAATGACATTAATACGCCACGTCTAACCATTAAAAACGAGGTGGAGAAAATCATCGAGTTCCTTTGTGATAACAACATCATTCGTCGTGAACAGGGGAAAAATGGTGCGCTTGACACTTTCTCGTTCTACAGTGAGGAAGAGATGAAAGTGGCAAAACTCATCCAAAGCCAAAGTGCGGACAACAACACCCAGGCTGAGCAACTGCGTGACATCTTCTTCAAATATTTGTCTTCATTGAAAAACAAGGAACAGTATCTCACTCGCAACTTCGCCGTGGGAGCTTCCATCAAGCAAAGACAGTTCCTCTCCAACACGCCCGACGTAGTGGTGGAGTTTGCCATGGACAATGATTATGACAGTCCGGAGCAACTTGCCCTGAATAATATGCAGAACCGCATGGTGTACTATGTGGGACCGCAGTTCCGAGAGAACAAGCGTCTCTACAATTCCTTCTATTGGTTTTGCCAGGTCAACCGATATATGGCTACGCCAGCAGGTAGCGATGAACTCAATGCAAGGAAGGAGTTTGAGAAACGCGCCAGGGAATTGTATGACACCTTGATAGCTCCCGGATTCCACAAGATACTCGACAGTTGTCCCATTATCAGTGGGCTGCGTGTTCTCGATGATGTGGAATTAGGCAACAAGCGAGGCAGCGAGCGTTTTCACAATGCCATACAAAAACACTTGGCTGGCATCTATAACAAGGGCAATCTGGTGGATTATAGTGGCATTCCACGTACTACAGAGGCATTGCGCAAGGCCATCCTCCGTCCCATCAACCCAGGTGATTATACAGGTATGAACGCAGAACTCACTGACGCAGAACACGAAGTGGAGATTTATTTGAACAAGGGATATGCAGAGGTCAATGTGGCCGACGTGGTAAGCAAGTTTGCCAAGGCTCCATACGGATGGGATTCCATTTGTACGCTCCATATCATCAATGAGCTGGTGCGTCGTCATTGCCGTGACTATTCCTACAGCAATAATCCCAATGTCGAAACCAGCACGGTGGCTAACCGCCTCGTGCAAGAGAGCAATAAGTTCACACTCCGTCAGGCAAAGGCCATCTCTCAGGAAATCATCAACCAGTTCACCGCTGCATGGAAAGATATCTTTGGCATGACAGAAGTGTTCTCCACCTCCGACAGCACACAACTCTTCCGTCTGAGCCGTGAGCCGGAGAATTCACGCAGTCTTTCCAAGATGCGTGACGGCTACCGTAAGATAGAGTCAGAGATAGGTAGCTATCCCTTTGCAGAGCCCATTCATAATGCCATCGACCTCTTTGATGCCTGGCTCGCAGAACGCGACCCGCAGAAATATTTCCAGGCTGTCATCGACAAACGGCAGGAAGCCCGTGAGGTCATCGACAAATGTAAGGAGGTGGTACAATTCACTCATGACCAATTGCCCAACTACAAGCGACTTCGCCGGTATGCCATCGATAATAAATATAACTTCTCCTTCGTCCCGATGAACTGCCAGGGGAAAGTGGATGAATTTGTCAAGATTGAGACAGACCCTTGGCCCATCAAGGGATTCCGCTCTTACATCGCTCTCCAAAGGGAACTTGACATCATCCTTGAAGAGGTGCGTAATGACCTTCGCGAAAAGATTCGCATTGCATATAATGAAGTGTTTGATTACTTGGAGAAGGTGGCAAAAGAACAGAACGTGCCTGTCACTGTCCTCGCCAACCGCGAGAATACAATTTTGGCAAAGACAACACCAGACAATATCCTTGTCTTGAAGAGCAATCTTAACACCGATGCTTTCTATCAGGAACAGATTGGTAGAATCCTTGATTATGTAGCTAAACGCAAAGAGAAGGAAGAATGGGAAAAGAAGAAGGATGATGGCAAGAAAGATGACGGAAAAGAAAATAAAAAGGAAACAAAAATTCGTCAGGCAGCCTTGCAGACTAAGACAGCAATTCCTCTTGCTAATGAAGAAGACATAGACCGCTATCTGAAAGGTCTGAAAGAACAGTTGATGAAACTTCTTGTCGACCATGATAGTGTGATGATTATCAAATAAGCAAAAGTAAGCATATTATATGGAAACCAATAAACTGAAGAAGTTTGCAGTAGATGCACGAAATAGGTTAAAGACTGGCGTGGCCGCCAAGATGCTCACCCTGGGTTTCGACCGTAATGGAAATGTGCCAGAACACTTGCATCCGCAGTTGATGCAGGGAGGATCACTATGGAACGGTCAACTCCAGACAGAGAGCTTTTACCATCAATGGAATGCCCTCTATAAACGTATCCAGCAGAAAGGCATAAGAGAAGTATATGAAGAAGCTGCTTACACTTGGTTTAACCGTCTTGTAGCCATCCGCATTCTTCAGAAGAATGGCATCATCGAGACTGTTCTGGAATATGTGGATGCTGCCCGTACACCGAGAATTGTGGACGAAGCTCGAATGGGACGCATGCCACAGATGCAGGAGGCACAACGTATTCGATTATTGGAATTACTTGATGATGATGCTCGCATTAAGGACCAGTTTGCTGTACTTATTGCTGCCTATTGCCATCAAAATCCCATCCTCAATGCTTGTTTTGGTAGTTTGGACGATTATACAGAATTGTTGCTTCCTAATGACATCCTAACCGAAGGTGGCTTTGTGGACACGCTTAATCATACCGAGTTTATCACCGATGCCGACTTCCGTTCACCTGAGCTGATAGGCTGGCTCTATCAATTCTATATCTCTGAGCGCAAAGACGAGGTTTTTGCAAAGAAAGGTAAGTTCTCTGCCGACGAAATTCCTGCCGCCACGCAAATCTTTACACCAAACTGGATAGTCAAATACATGGTGCAGAACACCATTGGACGTATCTATCTCGACAATCATCCTTCGGCTGCAACTGAGTTCAAGCACAAGTGGAGGTATCTTGTGGAGCCGTCTGAACCAACACCAAAGGAGGCCATTTATCAATTCAAGGAGTTGACAGAACTGCTTGTGGGTGATTTAGCCTGTGGTTCGGGGCATATTTTGAATGAATGCTTCGACCTACTGTATGACCTATACATCTATGAGGGTTATAGCCGAAGAGAAGCTGTGGAGAACATTTTCACACATAATCTCAGAGGTGTTGATCTTGACACTCGTGCAAAGCAATTGTCACAGTTTTCCCTTCTGTTAAAAGCATGCCAAAGAGACCATTCGTTTGCTGATGTTCACGTGTTACCTAAAGTGCTTGACATGCCGAAGAAAAAAGACTACAGATTATCTGATTTATCTGAATTTATGCAATCTGTTCCATCAGACAAATCTGTAGTTGAATTGTCAAAAGCCTTTGAAGTGATGAAAGATGCCGATTCTCTTGGTTCTATCATGAAGTTCGACATATCGGAGACCACAAAGATGGCTATTGCCCAGGCCTTGGAGCATTGGAATGCTCAAAGTTTTATGTCAGAACAAGTAGAACAAATAATCCCGACTATGGAATTGATTCAAACACTGACAGATAAATATGCGGCACTTGTGATGAATCCTCCATACATGGGCAACAGTAATATGAATTCTGTACTCTCCGATTATGTGAAGAATAATTATGAGAAAGGAAAGGCAGATTTATGTACTACATTTATGATGATGCAAGCTGACAGAACAAAAGATGGTGGTTTCTATGCTAATATTGTTCCACCTTCATGGATGTTTCTCTCAACTTTCGAAGAACTTAGGCGTTTAATTATTGACAATCAAACTATTCAATCTCTCCTGCATTTAAGTCGAGGCGTTTTTGGGGCAGATTTTGGTAGTGTTTCTACTGTTATACAAAATCGTGACAACGAAATAGTTAAAGGTACATATTTCCGCTTAATTGAACGAACATTTCAAGAGTTTGACCAAAAACACTTGAGGTTACTTTTTGAGAAAACTCTTGCCAATCATGATTTCCGGTTCCTATTTTCTGAGTATACAAAGGATGTAGAAGACATAGTTTTCAATGAAAAAGGCGCAAAGGTTTACTATCCTGATGTAACACAAAAAAATTTTGAAATGATTCCAGGATGTCCTATTGGATATTGGGTAAGTGACAATACAACAAAAGCATTTAGTCTACCTACAATTGGAAATGAGTATGTTTCTGGTGGAAGAAATAAGACACATAATAACGAGAAATATGTTCGGTATTTTTGGGAAATCAATAAGTCCTCTACAAAATGGGCTTATTATGATAATGCCGGAAGCACAAGAAAATATTTTGGGCTTCACTATTATCTTGTTGACTGGAGTCATGAAGCTCGTGAGTTTTATGATTCTAACGGAGGGTTACTTAATTCAAAGTATTGGAATAAAGAAGGAATAACTTGGAACAACACATATTCAAGTTTTGTTACATTTAGGATAAAAGAGGCAAAATGCATTTATAGTTCAAGTTCTCCTGCAATATTTAACAAGCATTTTAAGTGTGATTATTACGCTCTTGGATGGCTTTGCTCCCGTGTCGCAAAATATTTCTTCGATTTGTATAATCCTACTATTCATACAACAGCAAAAGATGTCTTGCAATTACCTTATGTCGTAGATTACGCTCAAAAAGACCTTATTGAAAAAGAAGTAAATGAAAATGTTGAGATTTCTCGTATGGATTGGGATTCACACGAAACATCATGGGACTTTGAATCCAATCCCCTTGTTTCTCTTAGAGATCATTTTTTAGCCGAGGGAAATCAAGATACCACTCTTAATCTCTCCGCTTTTGTTAATGAATTTGAAACACATTGGGAGAAACAATTCAATCAACTCCACTATAATGAGGAAGAACTGAACCGCCAGTTCATCGAAATATATGGTCTACAAGACGAACTGACACCTGATGTTCCATTGGATGAAATCACTATTTTGCAGCAAGGGGAAATTTCGATAATTAATAATCCACAATTAAAAATTGATAATTACGGTGATGGTGGGGATGATACTGAAAGAATTGTATGGAATGAGGATGTGCTGATGAAACAGTTGATTTCGTATGCCGTCGGTGTGTGGATGGGGCGCTATAAGTTGGGGAAAAAAGGAATCCATATCGCCCATCCAGAGCCAACAGACAGGGAACTGCAAGAATACTGGTATGGTGGTGAGCAAGTCTTCATTGATGATGACGCCATCATTCCCATCCTGCCCCAGAATTCACCCTTCGACGATAACCTGTCAAGTCGAATTGCGGACTTCATTCGCATCGTTTTTGGCGCAGAGACATTGACCGAGAACCTGAACTGCATCGAAAAGATGTTAGGTACGACAATCGACCAGTATGTGCAGAAGGACTTCTGGAAAGAACACAAGAAGATGTATCAGAACCGACCCATTTACTGGTTGTTCTCCTCCAAAAAGGGAGCCTTCAAATGCCTTGCCTACATGCACCGTATGGATCCCTATACCGCTGAGCGTGTCCGCTCCAACTATCTACTGCCCTACATCGAATATCTCCAAAACCAAATTGGCGACCTCGAGAGCCGTGCTGCTGCACTCACCACCGCAGAAAACCGCAAGCTCACCAACCTCCGCAAGGCATTGGATGAGTGCCAGGAATATCATGAGCGTCTCCAAGTAATCGCCGAGCAAGCCATCGGCTTCGACCTCGACGATGGAGTATTGGTCAATTACGCCAAGTTCGGCGATGTGTTAGCAAAAATCAAGTAGAGTCGGAATATATTGTTGAATAATATGGCAACAAATATCATTGAATTACGAAGTATTCGTTCCTTGTCAGGGCAAAACTTCTATATACCAGACTATCAACGTGGTTTTAGATGGTCAGATGATCAAGTAATACAGATGTTAAATGACTTCAAGGAGTTTTGCAAGCGTATAGAGGACGAACAGGTGAAGGCAGGAGAATTTTATTGTCTTCAACCAATTGTCGTAAAGAAGAAATCATGGGTTGATGAAGTTAATCCCGGGAATACAGTTGATGGCTTTGAAGTGATAGATGGCCAACAACGTCTTACCACATTATTCATTATACTGAAAAGCATAGAACAGATATGTAAAATCCTATACCCTCAATTTAAGCTATATACCATCAAATACGAAACAAGACTGGAATATGACTCGCAACATTTCCTTGAAAACATCAATGTTGATGTGTCTGAAGCTAATGAATTTATAGACTTTTATTATATGAAGATGGTGCATGATGCAGTTGAATCATGGATTAAGTCTAATCCGGATGACAACTTAAAAATAGCCCGTGCCCTTCTTGAACAGTCAATAGATGGTGAAACTAAAATAGATAAGGCTAAAAATATCAGAGTGATATGGTATGAGGTATTAGACGAAGAGTCAGCAAGCTCTATCGATATTTTTACACGTCTCAACATTGGAAAGATTCCTCTTACTAATGCCGAGCTTATCAAAGCGTTGTTGTTACGACGTGGCAATTTTGTCGACACTGATGTAACGATGAAGCAATTGCAGATAGCAGCGGAATGGAATCGTATAGAGCTAAAACTACAAGACGATGCTTTTTGGTATTTCATCTATAGAACAGACAATCCCTTTACTTATGAGAACAGGATAGAGTTTATCTTCGATTTGATGAAAAACAGGACAAAGGACTCGGAGTTTTACCATACCTTCAACGAATTTAACAAAGATCTCGAACAACTACAAAAAGACAAGGTTCATTACCGCAATGACCAGGCAAGAATTGATAAGATATGGGATGGTATTAAGGAAGTATTTCAGACTTTCGAGGAATGGTTTGAAGATAGGAACCTCTATCACTATATTGGATTCTTGATCGAATACAAATCAGATATCAAGAAACTTATGGATGCATCGACATCCATGAACAAGACTCGGTTTCTGGAAGAGTATATATACAATGAGATTTCTGGAAAATTGACAGGATTGAATCTTGATGATTTATCATTCAATGACAGTAAAGGAAATGTCAAGAAGGTATTACTATTATTCAATATCTTGACTGTTCTTCAAAACAAAAAATCTGATTTGCGTTTCCCGTTCTACAAATACAAGAAAGACAAGTGGGACATTGAACATGTTTGTTCGCAGACAGATAAGTTTATAAGTGATGAAAAGCAAAAAAGGCTATGGATTCAAGATATGTTAGAATACTTTATAGGAGGAACATCCGATGAAGATGTCAACGACTATATCGATGATGCTGAATCGCAGATAGAGCAGATGATAGGAAGCCGTGATATTCAAGAGAAGGCTAAACGGCTTGTCCTTCAGTCAGAACTTGATATCGTTAAGTCCATCAAAGAACTATCTGACTCCGAAGAAATAATCAGCGACAGCACTTTTGATGAATTATTCAAAAAGGTTCAATTCTTTTTTAAGGAAGATGAGATAACCGATAAGGACAGCATAGCCAATTTGGCCCTGCTTGACCAAGAAACAAACCGTAGTTATGGAAATGCATACTTCCCTGTAAAACGCAAGAGAATTATTTCCAATGACAAGTTGGGAGTCTTTGTACCTATTGCAACGAAGAATTTGTTTCTTAAGTATTACTCACGTCGAAGCGATAGTCTTATGGCATGGCAAGAGACTGATGCTGAGGATTATCTTGATGCCATCAAGACACTCATTGTTCCATTCATTAAAGATTAAGCTGTTATGGCACAGAATATATCAGATTATAGAGGCGAACGTCTTTCTTTTTTCAAGATTTTCTCCCTGAAAAACTTCAAACTGGTCATACCAATAATCCAGCGTGATTATGCACAAGGTAGGACAAATGACGACACGAAGGAAGTCAGGGCAGAGTTTCTTGATGCTCTCAATATGTATTTAGAAGAGAACAAACCCAACAGAGATCTTGATTTTGTATATGGAACGCTGCAAAGAGGGGATGATCCTGGTGAACGTATTCATTTTATTCCTCTTGACGGTCAGCAGCGACTAACAACACTGTTTCTTCTTCATTGGTTCCTTTATCAGATTTCCGACGATGAAAAGCTGAAGGAAAAGTTTAAGGAAAAAATGATGGATGGTGAGAAGTCTCAATTCACCTACCAAACACGCCAAAGCAGTACAGACTTCTGTGATGCACTTATGAAAGCAGAAGTGGATATGGATTCTCTTATTCAAGTGAAAGATGATGAGAATAAAGAAGTGCCGTCTTTATCTGCTACATTAAAAAATGAGCATTGGTATTATCGTATTTGGAATAATGACCCAACCATACAGTCAATGCTTGTTATGCTTGATGCCATATATCAAAAGTTCAATGGCAAGGCTGAGTATTTCGCAAGGCTGATGGACGAAGAAAAGCCAATAGTCACTTTCATTTTTCTGGACTTAAAAGAATACAAGCTTACAGATGACCTGTATATCAAGATGAACTCCAGAGGTAAACCATTGACGAAATTTGAAAACTTCAAGGCAAAGTTCGAACAGTATATAAAGAGCTTACTCTGCGAAGATGCAGATTTAAGAAACAAGAAATTCTCTATAAAATACACATCTGCCAAGCAAGAGGTTGACTTGTACAAATACTTCTCGTATAACATTGATACGAGGTGGACTAATATGTTTTGGCAATACTGCAAGAATGGTAAAGAAAACAGCCTTGACTCTTACATAGAGAACTTTATTCGTGTTATAATAACCTCTCATTACGCATCTATCGTAGAGTTGGCACCCAAGGCCACGTCAGATGAAACTTTAAATGTATTGATGAGTTCTGATAACGACCACAAAAGTCTTACTTTCAGTAAATATGAATCGACTAGGGCTCTTTCTAAAGAAGCCGTGCTTGCAGTGGTTGCAGCCATGGATGCACTTGATAATGGTAAAGAACGCATCAAACACTACATTTCAGAAGAATACAAGTTCTATTTTGATGAAGATGACATTTTCAGGAAAGTAATAGAGAACAATCTTACTCGAAATGAGCGTATAATGTTCTATGCTTACATCCAGTTCCTTATTGTCAATAAACGCAATGGTGATGGAATAGATGAATGGATGAGGGTTGTTCATAACATTTCTCATCCTGACAACTCTATCATTGATGGTAATGATGATATGGCTCGCGGTATCAAGTCGGTGAAAGGCTTGTTGCCTTATGCGAATAAAATTATAGAACATCTACATACCCATTCAATTACAGGCTTTGCAACTCATCAATGCTTCGAAGAATGTATTAAAGCACAGCTTGTAGGTCGTAGCGAGTGGAAGAGTTGTATAGAGAATGCAGAAAAGCACCCATATTTTAACGGACAAATAGGTTTCATTCTCCAATTCTCAGGTATTTGTGATGATTATAGAGAGAATCATGAGCTGACCTGGTCGGATACAGAAGGGAAAGAAAGACTAAATCTTTTCAAGAGGTATTCCACTATAGCCGCGTATATGTTTGACCTTAATTCAAGCGGTATACGTTACAACGATAAAAACTACTGTTTTGAACGAGCAGTTCTTGTTCAGGGCGATTATCTAATGGAGGCATCAAATGATAGATTCAACCTTCTTTCGACAGAAACTGTTGCAAAGAATGTGAAACGTGACTTAAGTTGGAAACGGCTCCTGAGAATCAATGAAACCAGAGAAGAGCTAATAGAGAGTCAGCAATATGTGAAAAATACGTTTGACAATGTAGCTGATTTGAGCGATATTAGCGCATCCTTTGAGGAACAGTGCAAAGATGTTAACACAGGCACACAATGGCGAGACATCTTGATTTCATCTCCTGATTTATTTCGCATTTCCGAAAAGGGATTCACGGCCTTCGATAAAGACCAATTGTTGATTCTTAGGTATTGGTTCCGTAATTCCTACCATGTGGAGTTATATACCTATCATTTATGGCTTAATAAGTTTGCCAATAACGTTATGAGGTTTTCTCCTCTTTTTGAGGTATATTATTTGGAACAAAAGACAGGGGACGTAACACCCTATATTCAATTTTCTGGTTATTCATATAAACGCAATAAATATCACATTGATATACAAGCTTCTATTGTTGAAGATGAATGGAATATTGAAACGTTCTGGGTATCTTTCGCCTTTGATAACGAGAAGAGATTTGATTATCCGGAAGAATTGATCTCATTACTTGAAGGACTCGATTTCACAAGAAGTGAAGTTGATAATTCGTACGAGTGGAACTCTCCATCTGAGGAATCCGTATATAAGAAATTAGAAATGGTAACAGATGGCTTGCTAAATTTAAGCAAGTGATATAAAGGTTCCATACACGAACTGGTAGAAATGAAAAAGAAAGTAACGATTATTATACATGGTACAAGAACGAATATATAACTATTTCGAGCGCAACCCACAACTGCACGTGCTTTTCATCTTTGATAAGATGAATTTCATCTCAACGGAGTTGGAAGATGCCGAGTGGAGAGACGATTACATCTACAAGGTGTTTGATGGTGCCTGGTTCAACATCAAGTATGCCATAGAAAACACCTGGAAGGAGAAACGCATCGTACTGCTTTTCACAGATGGCACCTATCCCCATACAGAAGAGCAGATGTTGAAGTTCCCGTTGCTTGATATGTTGAAAGCCAATATGGAATACAAGGAGGATGACTACGCCAGTTTCATGCAGCAGTATAACCTACCAGAGAAGTTCCGACTGTTTGTGAAGAACAATGTCAATGAAATGATGTCTTCCAAAATACAGGCTATACTGGCAGGGATGATCACACCAGAGACTTTCAGCGAAGATATCGTTTGTCGGGCTTTCATATCATCATACCTCGGTGAGAAGAAACTACTTGACTGGGAACCTATCATCGTTCGAATGTTGATCCTCGGTATGCAGTCCGAAGAGAAGAAGCGCATCGATTTCTTCTTTAGGTTGTCAAAGAACAGGGATGCCCAAAAGGCGGTGGAAGCCAAACTGACCCGTATATTCGGATGCAGTTACAATCCCAATTCCGAAGTGAAGATGAAGGAAGTGGCCGAATGCTTGAAGTACAACAGCATCACCCAACTGCTCGACGTAGCGAAAGGTGACAACTACAAACAGTACAAAACGACCAATCCCTTGATGCTTGACGGGCAGAACAAGGTCTATGAATATGGCATCCAAAACCGTCAATGGTCGGAGAAATTCAGTCAGGCTCTTGCAGAATTAGCCAAGGACATCAAGGAGGAAGAAATAATCAGTGTGTATGGCATCGATGCTCAATATCATTATTTGACGGAGGCGTTATGTTGGCCCATCTTGAAGGAGTTGTTGGAGAAGGAACTTATGGCTGATCCTGATGGGGTTAATGATAGGATGAGGAACCTGTCCATCAAATTTGCCGTGGATTCCGACATTCAAGTAGTCATCCGATTCATCGAGCAAGTGGCACTCTATTATGAAAAAGTGCGTACAGTCGGTACGATGAAGCTGAATACCCCGGAAGATTATGTGCAACTGTATGTCAATGACCTTTATTTGGCTGATTTGTTCTACCGCCATTCCTTGGAAGCGTTCCATGAGCTGATAGCAAAGGAAAATCCACTTGAACAGACCATCAATGAGGTCAAGCACCAGTTGGACCTGGAGTATGCCAAACTGGTCAATGTGTTGAATTTGGAGTGGCTGACTTGTGTAAAGGAACGTGAGGACTTGTTTGACAGTCTAAGCATAGGGAAACAAGAAAACCTTTATGCAGACGAGACAACCCCGGAGAGCCAAGTAATTGTGATTTCGGATGCCCTCAGATATGAGGTGGCCGCCGAACTGATGCAGGAACTGGCAGGCAAGAAGACAGGCCACGACTTGAAGTTGACTGTTCGCAGGGCGATGCTTCCCACAGAAACCAAGTATTGCAAGACCTCTATGCTGCCGCATCATTCCTTGACACTACAGGGAACGGACATGGCTGTAGATGATGTTGTGTTATCAACCATCGACAGCCGGACAGCCCATTTGCGCAAATACAAAGAAAAGTCGCTCTGCATCACATACGACGAGTTGATGAATGGCCCAGCCATGAGCAAGAGAGAGATGTTCAAACAATATCCTCTTATCTATATTTTCCATGACACCATCGATAGGGCAAGTCATTCACAAAGTCCTTTCGAAGTGATTTCCGCCTGCCGCAAAGCCATTGAGGAACTGACAGTCCTCATACCCCGTGTAATGGCCACATGGAATGTGACCAATATAGTCATAACATCTGACCATGGTTTCATCTATAATGATCAGGTGTTTGAGGAAAAGGACAAGCACAGCATCGTAGAACTTTGCGAAGAAAAGAAGACACGCTATTACTTGACATCGA
>Ga0256407_10003817_pt1 | contig 26122 bp, 11 predicted proteins | sample RumenRJG_04DNA_FD_193489 | JGI IMG/M metagenome (GOLD analysis project Ga0256407, IMG submission 193489) | Bovine rumen microbial communities from Lethbridge, Alberta, Canada - RJG_04 | ecosystem: Host-associated > Mammals > Digestive system > Stomach > Rumen | place: Canada: Alberta... | reverse complement strand
CGCATGGGCTTTCAATTACACTGGTTTTTCTAAGATTACAGCGGCTAAAGCCGCGATTGCTTTTCACAAATTAGCAGGGAAGAGTCTGTGAAATCCTTTCAAAATTGCCGCAAAGCGGCTGTAATACGTTATTAATCTGACATCTGTGTAATCTGTGGTCGTTAAAAAGGGTGGGAAAGTTCAGTTAATTGATTGCATTAAACATGAGATTTGTCGTTTATTGGTTTAGGAGTCCAATAGCATAACAGGTTTTTAAGCGAAGCAACGGTTTTTGCTTTCATTCTGATTGAATCCTAAAGGGATTGATGATTTGACTGTAGGCTTGTCCTACGAGCTCGCTCGCAAGGAAAAGACTACAGGCAAAGCATCAGAGACGCAGTCTCAATCAGAATGAAAGTGTTATTACGGTTTTTGTCTTAAACATATAATGTCCATAAATGGCCCCCTCATTGACCATCAATTGTCGGGTCATCTAACTTAGTTACTGTGAGTTTGACTTATACTGATATAGGTAGACACATTTAGTAACAATAAAAGTGTGTAATAATTATGAGTAAAAGTCAAAAGCATTACAGCGAATCAGAGAAGCTATCTCTACTTCGCGAGTATCATCAGTCAGGTATGAGTAAGACATCGTTCTGCAAGAGCCGTGGTCTTTGTGGCATTGTGTTGCTAAATAAATGGCTGAAGAAGTACGGTATTGAGAAAGAAATGTTACCTTTGCAGTCGAAACCATCAGATGAAGACATGGCAAATCGCAGCAAGGAGGATTACAAGGACGAGAATGCGCAGTTGAAGAAACGCATCAAGGAACTGGAGAAGGCGTTGGAGTTTTCCCGTCTGGAGACCTTGTCCCGTGACATGATGATAGACAAGGCCGAGGAGTATTTCGACATAGCGATAAGAAAAAAATCTGGGGCCAAGTAGCAATGGAACTGGTCTTCGAGTGCGGCCTTGCCGTCGCCCTCGTAGTCCGGCTGTTTGGCCGTTGCCGTCAGGCCTTCTACCAGTCGAAGGCCGACATTGAGAAGGAAGTGGAGCATGAGCGTAAGGTCATTGAGGCCGTCAGGGAAATCCGCGAGGAGGATCCGGGCATCGGCGGCTACAAGCTGTGGCTGATGCTGATATCCATGTTCGGGCGTGACTTCGTGCCGGGACGTGACCGTTTCTTCGTGCTGATGCGCCGCAAGGGTCTGATGCTTCCCAAGCCGAAGCCCCGCCACACGACGAACTCCAACCATCGCTACCACAAGTGGAAGAACCTGGTCAAGGGCTTCGTGCCTACTGCAGCCAACCAGCTGTGGGTGGCAGATATCACCTATATAGCCCTTGCCGGCGGCGACGTGTGCTACCTGCATCTGATTACCGATGCCTACTCGCACAAGATAGTGGGCTGGGCACTGGCCAGGACACTCAAGGCAGCCATCTCCATGGAGGCACTGAGGATGGCCATCGACCAGGCCGTGGCCATGTCCGGCAGCGAAATCCTCAAGGGACTGATTCACCACTCCGACCGCGGCGTGCAGTACTGCTGCGATGCCTACGTGGCCATGCTGAAGGCACATGAGATAACCATCTCCATGTGCGAGGACTATAATCCTACCGACAATGCCGTCGCCGAGAGCGTCAACGGGAAAATAAAGGTGGAAAGTGTCTACCGCCAAAAATGCTTCAACTCCTTTGAGCATGCATACAGGGTGATAGAGCGCTATATCCACTTCTACAACTACCGCCGCCCCCACATGAGCATCGGCTACAAGATACCGGCCGTGGTGCATCTGGAGCAGGGAGAGCAGAAAAGAATGTGGAAAAACAAAATTTATCCTAAAAAACAGACAGAGAATGAAAATAATGTCGTATCTTTGCCCTGCCGAACAAACAGTCCGGGCGACGGCGTATGCCAGCGCACCTGACAAAAAACTGAATGCCCCATCGAGGGGCATCCAGTTTTGCCGAACAAACCAGCCCGGGCTCTGCGTGTCCAGCATGAACGAAGTGTCAACAAAATCAGCACAGCTTTTTCGCTTGTGTCTATCGATTCAGTACGACTACAAAACAACCGTCTACTGTTTCAGCTAATGAAGAGAAAAAGTGTCTAGTGAAATGGTTCTTCTGCAATTTAGTTGAAGAGGATTCTCTTTTGAGGAAAATGCACTTTAGTTCAAGTAGCTTTGCTGTGATATGTAGGCTTTAGAGAATAGGCCATGGAAGGGTGTTTTGGTAATTATCAAACTGTTAACATTACAGACATTTTGAATTATATTTAATTAACTGATAATCAAGATATTATAATGAAAAATATTAGGATATTTGGCAAATTTTTCGTACCTTTATATCGCCAAACATAAAGCAAGAAATCAATGTCAAAGTATCCTAATGGCGACAAAGTTACAACAAAAAATTCAGAATTCGGCAAGGCAAATGAAACAAATTTGCTCTGGGATGAAGGAATATCGCAGATCTATCTCTCATCCGAGCTGGTTATTCATGAGGCTGTTCATGAAAGCAACGTTTTTCATCTATATGCCTCATCCTCTTTGGACTATGGCATCTGTCCTTATTGTGGTCATGCCAGCAACCAGGTACACAGCAGGTATTTCAGGACGATACAGGATATGTCTATCCTTGGTGAACGGGTAATCCTGCATCTTGAGGTTCGCAAGTTCTTCTGTCATAATGACGATTGCCGCCGGAAGACCTTTGCCGAGCAGCCTGGCGACGAGGTGTTTCGCTACCGCAGGCGTACCTGCAGGTGCGAAAGAGCAGTGGCACGTCACGGAATAACAGTATCATCAGGCTCTGCCAGCCGCTTGCTTGCCCATATGGGTGTATTTGTCAGTCCATCTACGGTCTTGCGCGACTTGCACAGGATGAGGTCGCCAGGATATGATGATGTCGAGGAGGTTGGTGTTGACGACTGGGCATGGCGCAAGGGTATCACCTACGGAAGCATCATCATTGACTATATAAACGGATGGCCGATAGACCTGCTTGGCGACAGGGAGACGGAGAGCTTCCGTAAGTGGATGGAGCGACATGAAAATGTACATACTGTTAGCCGTGACAGATCTACGGACTACAGTTCTGCCATTGCATCCACGGGGCGTCGGATAACTGAGGTTGCTGACAAATTCCATCTCGTGAAAAACATCACGGACCAGATGACAAGTCTCGTTGCAGAGAATTATGCAGACTATAGGCAGGCGGTAAGAAGCGGAGAAAAAGCCCCTGTCAATACAACAGAGGCAACAAACGCCCCATTAGCCACAAATTGCCCATCCAAGAAGCCGGACTCAAGAGAAGTCATGTTTAAGGAGGTGAAAGAACTGCAGAGGGAAGGCTTTAAGCCTACGCCGATAGCCAAGAAACTGGGTATCGCAAGGCAGACAGCTACAAAATACTGCAAGATGGAATCGTTGCCTGGAAGGAACAGCAAGCTGCGGAATGAGTATTACAAGTATGACGCATACGTCGAGCAGGAGGCAGCAAGCGGTAAGTCACTCAATGCCATTCATCAGGAGATATGCCAAATGGGGTTTTCCGGTAGTCTTACTCCGTTCTATGATCACTACAAATATCTTTCTGACGGGCATAGAGGTTACAGGTCCAAGAATTGGAAACCATGCCCAAAGAAAGAAAAACCGCAGGATGACCGATCAGAACTGCTTCCAGTGAAAAGTATCTCATCAGGCATTGACAAGATGCTGAAAGGCAAAGACCTGGACGAATCACAGAAGAAGACTTTTGATACGCTCATGTCCCTTGGCTGGTTCAAGGAGATGTATGAGGCAATGGAAGGTTTCTGCAAAGTCATCAAGGGTAACGAAACTGTGGAACTTGTAAGATGGATGAAACGATACTGGAAGACTGGCATCCAATCACTGAAGACATTCATTATAGGTATCAAGAAAGACTTCCAAGCTGTAAGGAACACCATCAGACTCAATGTCACCAATGGTATGACGGAAGGATTCGTAAACAAACTTAAGGTAGTGAAGAGAAGCATGTATGGAAGGGCTGGACTCGAATTACTGAAAAACAAACTTGTGTTAGAACATATCCTCTTCAACTAAATTGCAGAAGAACCACCTATATCAGTATAAGTCATCCTTTTTCTCAAAAGCATACTTTTGTCTTTTAGTTACATAAAAAGCGCGTGCAAATCATGATGACATGCACGCGTTTCTGATATGAGTTCAACTTATTCAGTACACCTCAGATCACAGAAACGAGGATGCTACGGCATCCTCGTCTGTGTTTCCGCTGGACTCTCACCCAAGGGTTCTTCTACAAACTAACTGGTACCACAACCTTGAAGGTGATGTTACGACCCATGTTGAAGACACCTTGTCGGCCCGTCACGCGGTTCTCGTCGGCATACTTCAGCCGACTGAGGTGATTCTGATAGGCTTTATCCAACAGGTTATCGGCAGTAATGTATAGTTCAGCAATCTTTTTCCCCTTTATCTGGATATCGGTTCCCGCAGAGAGATTAAACAAGGCATAGCCTGGCGTTGCCGTCTCAGTAGCATCGGCACTATAGATGTGCGACTGCCTGAAGTAGCAGTCCACTCCAACAGCCAAATAAAGGTTATTGAACAGCGACCGATGGGCAGCATCCGTGGTGTGTTGATGGTTGATAGTGGTATGCGAATGATGGAAGAGTTCCCACTTCAGCTCGGACGTCCATTTCGGAGCAGGAGTAAACGGCAGGTATTTCATATCTGCTGACGCATTCATCAACTGCGCATCGACATAGGAGAACGAGTTGGAGAAATGCACTGAGTGAACGGGATGGAAATCAACACCGGCCTCAAATCCCAGCAATCGGGCATCGCCCTGCGTATAGACAAAGGTGAGGTAGCCGGGTTTCATCACCTTCGGCACGCGGTGGGTGAAGATATAATTATCGATACGATTGGCAAAAAGGGCCAGTTGGGCTGAGACATAACGTGAGGAGAAATCGAGTCCTAAGTCAGCCTGCAAGCTATATTCCGCTTTCAGCTGGCGATTACCCTCTTCGTAACGGATAGAACCCTCGTGCACACCGTTGGAAGCCAGTTCGCTCATGTTCGGCGTACGGAAGCCGCGAGCCAGGTTCAGACGCACATTGAAGTGGTCATCGATATTACAGACAGCTCCCACGCTACCCGTCAGACCATTGAAGTGACGGCTGAAATCCACGAAACGCTCTTTCCCATCCTCTTCCAAGGCATCACCATGCAGACGACGATGGTCATAGCGCAAGCCACCGTTCAGTGTCCATCGGTCGCCAAGGGATTTCGTTGCCGTTGAATAGATGCCGAAGTCAAAGAGGCGATAGTCGGGGATGAGATATTCCTCGCCCTCATTGCCCGACTTCTGATACATACCACCGATACCTGTGGAGAGTTTCCAACCGCAAAACTCTTTAGTCACATAGCGCAAATCATAGGTCAGCGTGTGCAGTTTAAAGAACAACTCATAGTCATCAGCACTTTCCTCGAACTCCTGTCGACGGTTTTGCTGATACCCCACGATGGCCTTGAGATAGCCCGACGAGAGATTAATAGAGTTGTCCCATACTGCTTTATAGTGCTTCACCTGCTGAAAAGGCAGAGACTTACCATAGGTCTTCACATTATCCGTGTTACATTCCAATTCACCAGTCACCTCATCACGCTCACCCTCTACGATGCTGGGTGTCAGATGATAGGCTACCCATGTGATTCGAGAGTGACCCCAATCCTTATTCAGGCCAAGCATTAAACGACCGGCACGCTCTCGGAACTGCGAACCAGGCACATAGCCGTCGTACTTATTCTTATAGGCATGAGCCATTTTGTCACTGTAATGGGCATCCCACACGAATCCCTGTTGGTTGCCAGCTATCGAAAGGTTATAGCCGAAGAGACCGTTGTTGGTCTGATACTCAGAACTGACATTAGCACGTGTCTCGCCTTCTGCCAACGTAGGCTGGGCATGAAGGATCACCACACCAGCCATTGCATCGGAACCATACATCAACGAAGCAGGACCCTTCAGTATTTCCACCGAGCCAACGCTACTGCCGTCAACCTCGACACCATGCTCATCGCCCCACTGCTGACCTTCCTGACGCACGCCCTCACTGATCACCACCACGCGGTTATAACCCAAACCGCGGATGACAGGCTTCGAGATACTGCCTCCTGTGGACAACTGACTGACACCTGGCTGGTGACTGATAGCATCAATGATATTTGTGGATGGCGTTGCACGTATCATTTGCGGGGTTACGATACTCACTGGTGATGTGGCGTGTTTCAGTTTCGTGTCGCCTGTCACTCCCGTTACAGTCAGTTCGTTTAGTTGCAGGTGACGGAAGAACACGTCGGTAGAATCTTCTGAGTGATGATGTTTCGATTCTTGTGCTGCCATTGCCGTAGACAAACACAGCAATGGCAGAACGATATATTTGGTTTTCATTCTGTTTTTTCTTTAATGTGTTAATAAAAATCGGATTACTGTATCGAGACAATCACACGGAAGGAGGTCCCCTCGTTATGTTTTTGCCCAGGCAAGCCTTACAAATGGAGCCCGGCCTCTGGGCATAGTGAATCCATAAGACATTAAAGAAAAAGGCAACCGCCGCAAGGACGGCTGCCACAAAAGTCAAAGAAAGAAACTGACAAACGACGCAGTCATCGAAAGATAACGCTGCCTGAGCTATGTGGCCGTGACAATGATGAGCCACGCACGCCGCACACTCGGTTAGCGCAGAAGAATGGCTTTCGTGAACGTGCATAGACGAAAGCATCACCATTGGCACAATCACTGCCAATAGTCCCCACGATGCTATTTTTCGTCTGAGAGTCAGTTTCACGGCTACATCTATTATTATACGTTCCCTATCTTCTTGCAGGTGTTACATTTCCACCACCGAAGGGGAAGCCTTGAGACTGAGGAGCAATCTCGGGCTCACCGAATACGGAAGCCTCGGCATCCTTGTCGTTCAGTTTGAAGACCATGAACTTTGGTTCCTGAGCAGTACAGGGCTTCCATGCACCACCCTTCGGACCGTTAGGATCGCTATACTTGGCAAAGTTTGTCCATGCAGTGAGCATCTTTTCCGAGAGATCCCAGTCGCCTTTGGTCCAAGGACGCCAGCAGTGCTTCAGGCTCTTGAACACAAACCAGAGGTCTGAAGAGTGGAAAGCACCTTTCAGACGCTGTGTCACCTCAGGATGAGAGCCATCGTCGGGCAACGGACGGGCAAACTCGTAAGCCCATGCCTTGCCGCCCTTCTGCTCACGAACCTTGCAGAACTCAGCGATATTTGGCGACATATTACCCATATCGTTCAGGGTGAAGCCTATCATATAAGGTACATCGGCCAAAGTCCCTCCTCGGGTGGCATCATCAAAGCTCTTCTCACTGACATAGCCATCAATCATCGGCATGAAGGGAACACCACGGAACATCATTGCCAAAGGACTGCCGCCCTGCTGACCGCCATCCTTGATCTGCCAATAAAGGGTATTGAGGGCAAAGACGGTCTCCGTGCTGGCTGCACGCATCTTCTGCAAATCGGTCAGACCTGCCCAGTCGAACATCTCCTTGGCCTTGGCAGCTGCTTCTTCTATCGTACCACCGCTATAGCGACCACCCGTCATATTTCCATTGGCATCGGGGATGCTCAGTCCCTGTGCACTCATGATGACTGCCTTGTGGAACAAGCCACGAGCCAAAGGCGATTCACAGAGGGTGCGCACGCTGCCACCACCGGCACTCTGTCCGAAGATAGTCACGTTGTTGGGGTCGCCACCAAACTGTTCGATATTCTTCTTAATCCATTTCAGGGCCTCAATCTGGTCAAGAATACCGTAGTTGCCTGATACATGATGTGGATCCTCCTCTGCCAGCAAGGGGTGAGTGAGGAAGCCGAACACACCCAGACGATAGTTGATAGTGACGAGCACCACATCTTTGGCACCCCACTCCTGACCGTCGAACTCCGGCTCAGAACCGAAACCCTCGCGATAGCCGCCACCGTGGATCCACAGGGCTACAGGGAGTTTTTTGCCGACCTGACCGGGAGCTTTCGTCCATACGTTCAGATACAGGCAATCCTCGCTGAAAGCAGCCTCTTTGCCATAACCCCATTCGGTGTAGTAGCCACCCGTATACTGAATAGCCTGAAAGCTGGGGCGACCGAAGGTATCGCAAATCTTCACGCCCTTCCAGGGAACGACGGGCTGTGGAGCCTTCCAGCGGTTCTCGCGAATAGGAGGTGCAGCGTATGGGATGCCACGATAGACGTGAACATCGGGATGGTCATCGGCCAGGACACCTTTCACCTGACCTCCTTCAATCGTCAACACCGGGGTGTTGTCGGCTGCATTAGCTGACACTGCTACCAAAAGCAGAAGGGGTAATAAGATTTTTTTCATCATAATGGTTGTTGATTGTAATAGTTAAGGGATTATTATAATAAAAAGTGGTTTAACAGTTCCTGCTGATGTCCTGGCATGATGATATGATGATTGCCAATGGGATTAGTAAGGAAATAGGTGGCTTGCGTCTTGTCACAGAGCCGGATGAGCTGCTGCGTGCGACAGAGGTCGGGCTTCGACTGACACTCCAGAAGGTCGCCCTCGGCAATGAAACAACGTGAAAGGTTTCCAGAGAGTTTGAACACAGTGACTGGGCCTGGTTTCATGTATCCCCTGATTCCCGTACCGATACCCGACTCGTAGTGGGTGTCGAGCTCATAACGCTCCACCATATCAAGGGGAATGGTACAATGGGCAAAGAGCAGTTCGCCAGTCTCGGGATTGATGTTCGCAGGATTAGCTTGGAAGCCGGACACACCCGTCAGTACACGTGTAACCATCATCGACAGCATAGCCGGTACATCGCCCTCACAGCCAGCCACATATCCTTCGGCATTCAGTTTCGCCAGTGCCAAACAGCCTGTATCCTTCAACGAGGTGAGCAAGTCAAAACAACGCAGGGTGAACCCCTTCAGTTGGTAAGTACCGATAATACCTTTCAGCCCCTCATAGATACCACCGCTTTCCTTAATAGCTTTGAGAAGCATCTCCATAGGGATGTCTATGAGCTCGATACCCAAGCGTTCTTTCACGCTCGCCTTGTCTGCATGACTGGAGATAAGCCAGTCGGAAGGTGCTCCGATAATCCCCAGACGCGCACCGTGGAGTTGTCGGTGTGCCTTTTCTATTCTTGTCAGCAGGGCTATACGCTTGGCAATGTAATCGGCACTGCCGTGGATAATCTCACCCTTGATACTGTTCTGGTTCAGATAGGAGAGGATTTCCATAGAAGCAGCAAGCGAGTTGCTTTTGCCCGATGTAAGCAAGTAGAACGGTCTGTTGCTTTGCCTCAGCAACTCAGGCAGAAGATGCAAGAAGATGCCCTCGGTGCCTCCTGTACGGACATATATCAGATTAAGGTCGGCCTTGCCATAGTCGGCATAATCCTGACCCTTCATGTCATACTCAATACCGATACTTTCCAGGAACGCCTTGGTGACGGCACTCACCGCCTGCTCGTTGTGCAGCTCTGAAGTGAGCGTGTAAATAGCAATCTGTTTCATATCTTCTATGTATATGGCTGCAAAATTACGATTAAGTAAGGAGAAAACAAAACAAAAAGTTGATTTTTTTGGTTTTCACGTCCATTGGAAGAAAGAAAAAGTGCGATTCCCAAGAAACAGGACTCGCACGTTTGGTGTTTTAGTTAGTATGTCACTTAAGGTAGTATAGGGTTGGCTACATTTGATTTGATAGGACAAAGTTAGGCTTTTTATCTATTACTTCCAAATTTTTTACTTTCTTTTTTTGGCTAATATTGAAAAAAATCCCCTGTTTCCGAGCACAACAGAAACACGTCTTTGCGTACCATTAAAATAATGGAAATTATTAAGAGTAAAAAGGTTGTATTACAAAAATATTTCGTAATTTTGCAGCCATAACGAATAATTACTAACTAACACCTACTAATAGTATGAAAAGAATCTACTACAAAGTGCTGTTTGTCTTTGCATTTTTATGCCTATTCGGTGTCACCACAGTAAATGCCAAGCCCATCACATTGGAACAGGCACGCCAGAAGGTCATCGCATTCCAGATGTCACGAGGTGACATACGCCCCATGAAGGCTGTGGTCAACAAGAAGCGACTGGCTCCGAGAAGGGCTGGCAGTGCAACGGACTACGACCCCTACTACGTGTTTGAGCGCGGCAATGATGAGGGTTTCATGATTGTGTCGGGCGATGACCAGACCATCGACGTGCTGGGCTATACCGACGAGGGAACCTTTGACTACGACAACCTGCCTCCCGGCCTTCAAGACCTGCTCAACGACTACGCTCACCAGATAGAGAAAATCCAAGCCGGCGCACCCGTACTGAAGGCACCTGCCACCCACCCTAAGGTGGAGACGCTGATGACCTCGAAATGGAGTCAGGGTTCACCCTACAATGACAACTGTCCGCTTGACGCTGGCAAACGTTCGGTGACGGGCTGTGTGGCTACGGCAATGGCTCAGATACTGTACTACAACCGCGACAAGTCGGTCACCGAGACGCAGGCAGCCATCCCTGGCTATAACACTTGGACGAAAGGTATTGCCGTACAGGGCATCGCAGCCGGTGCTCCCATCGACTGGAACAACATGAAGGATACCTATGGCTCGGCTACCGACTTACAGAAACAGGCCGTAGCCAACCTGATGCTTTACTGCGGCGTGTCAGTGAAGATGGACTATACCAACAATTCCTCAGGCGCACAGTCGTACGAAGTAGTCAACGCTATCCAGAATTATTTCGGCTATCGTACCGATTCGTACCTTTGGGACTACACCAACGACACTGAGGCCGATGCCGTGATGTATGCTGAGATGGAGGCAGGCCGAGCCGTCTATGTGAGCGGTGCCAACTCCACTGTAGGTCATGCTTTCGTATGCGACGGCTATGAGAACAAACGCTACCATATCAACTGGGGCTGGGGCGGTCAGAGCGACGGTCTCTACTACCTGTCGAACCTCACGCCTGGCGACGGACAAGGTATCGGTGGTAGTGACGATGGCTACAACGGCTGGAAAAACTTCCTTATCAACATGGAGCCAAAGGACTACCAGAACATGGCAATGAAGATTACCGACTGTGAGGTGCAGCGCATCTGTCTGGAAAACTGGGATGCAGATCACGACGGAAAGTTCACCTACGGCGAAGCAGCTGCTGTAACCGATATTGGAAAGGCTTTCAAGGACAATGAGAAGATCACCAGTTTCTCTGAGCTTTATTACTTCACCTCACTCACCACACTGGCCGACGATGCCTTTGCGGGATGTACGAAGCTGGCTACGCTGCGTCTCCCTAAGAGTCTGAAAGCCATCGGTGCACGCGCCTTGATGGACTGCCAGTCGCTGCGACAGCTCAACCTGCCTACCACCATCGCTGCCATCGGTGCTGATGCCTTCAACGGATGTTCGCTGTTGGCTGAACTGGAGCTTCCCGTAGGACTGACGGCCGTGGAGCAGGGTACCTTCAAGGGTTGTACACAGATGACAGCTATCGACCTGCCCATCACCGTACAAGGCATCGGCACGGAAGCCTTTGCCGGTTGCACCCGACTGAGGAGCTTCACCGTAAACACCTTCCACCCCGAAAAGATCGTGATGGGCGAAAAGGTGTTCAATGGTGTTAGCCTCAACACGGCAACACTTAGCGTGATGCAAGGCACGAAGAACTATTTTGTAAGTACCGACCAGTGGAAGGATTTCGGCATACTGCAGGAAATGCGCGAGCGCTCCGGCGGTGAGTTTGCCGACGTGGAAGCGGGAAAGACCTATTACCTCTATCATCTTGGCACAGGCCGCTACCTCACCAAGGGCGAGGCCTACGGCACGCAGGCCGTCGTGGGTACAGAACCAATGCGATTCAAAGTGAACCATCTAAGCTCTATGGCCGACGGTGTGTATTATCTGTCATCGCCCGACACCGGCAAGGACGGGCAATACCTCTTCCGCACCACCACCGATGGCAACGTGGGTAAAGGCGTGAAGGCCGTCTTCGTGGATGGAACATCGGCCTCTGCCAGTATCGCCCACTGGACTATCAATACCATTGGCGACAAGATATACACCATTCAGCTGCCGTCCAACAACGCCAGCTATCAGGAGGGCGAGTATCTGGGCGTACAGCTCGATCACGCCAGTACGGCTGCCTCGCCTACATACGGTGTCTATTTCGACATCAACTATGCGGAGCACGCGCAGGGATGCCAATGGCATTTCGTACTCTACGATGAGGCAAAAGAAGAGAAGAGTAAACAGGCTGAGATACTGAGCAACCTGATCAGCATGGCCCGTAAGGAGCAAAAGAAATATGCCGACGAGCTGGCTGTTTACGACAATCTTGAAAGTACCCTGGAGCAAATCAAGGCTGCACAGAGTTCACTGCGCAAGAAACTGAAGCTCATCGACTTTGCCGACGATGTGGCTCGCAACAGGGTCATCCAGTTCTTCGACACCGACGGCGACGATGAGTATAGCTATAAGGAAGCATCCGAGCTGACTGACTGGGGATGGCTCTTTGGATTCACATCCTTCACCGACCTGACATCCTTCGACGAGCTGCAGTACTTCACCAACATTCCTGACATCTCAGGCAATATGTTCCAAGGCTGCACCAACCTGAAATCTGTCATCCTGCCACCTAACGTGGAGAAAATCTACTATCAGGCATTCCAGAACTGTAGGAAAATCACCTCGATCAACATTCCCGACCGTGTGAACACCATTGGCGCGAAATGCTTCTACAACTGTACGTCACTACGTGAGGTAACCGTCGAGAACCCAGATCCCTCCAGCATCAGTATCCAAGCCGATGCTTTCGAAGGTGTCCCCGTCTCGCAATGCACACTCTACGTACCCTTCGGTTCCAAAGAGGCTTATTCAGAAGCTGCTGTCTGGAAGAAATTCGGCAATATCGTTGAGATACGCGGAAGCAGGACTACCCCCAAGTTCTCACCGTTTGAAAACAAAAAGGTGGCATACCTCTATAATATCGGTTCACACAGGATGGTGGCTATGGGCGAGGCCTACGGCACACAGTCGGTGGTTGCCAATAGCGGACGCCTCTATACACTTATGAGCACCACACAGGGTGGAAAGGAGTATGTGTACTTCAAAGACAAGAAGACCGAGAAAGCCATCTTCCGCACCAATACCGACTCCAAAGTAGGCACTGGCACCAAGGCCTGCTTCGGCGACGGTGGTGTCTCGGCAAAAGCCTATTGGACGCTTGACTCCGTTGGCGACTGCATCTATACGCTACAAGCCCCCTCTACAGACGAAAACTTTGTGGAAGACGAGTATTTGGGTACAGAGGATGGTCGCAGAACAGAAGCTGCCGACATCTCCTATGGTATCTTCTGGGACATCAAAGGTGGACAGAAATACGCGCAGTGGGCATTCATCACCGAAGAAGACCTTCAGGCTGCCAAGACCTTCGACAATATCGTAGCACAACTCAAGGAGGCACTTGCACAGGCAAAGGCTAAAGCACTCGACATTGAAGCAGAACAGGCCGTCTATAACAACACGGCAAGCAACTATGTTGAACTGCGTTTAGCACTGACCTCTGTGCGCGAGAAGATGGGACTCATTACCTTCAGCGATGCCGTGGCCGAGACCATCTGTCTGAACAACTGGGACGAGGACGGCGACCAGAACCTCTCGTTCGAAGAGGCTGCCAAGGTCACCGATATTGGTGAGCTATTCCGGGCTGCTTCCAACATGAAGTATTTCGAGGAACTGAAGTACTTTACCTCGCTCACCGAGATACCCGAGAATGCCTTCCGTGCTTCCGACAAACTGCAGACCATCTATCTGCCTAAGAACGTAAAGGCCATCGGCAAGTATGCCTTCACTGGCTGTACCCTGCTGCGCAATCTCGTCATGCTGAACGAGACGGGTGTCATACCTAACAACGCACTGGGACTGACCAAGCAGATCACCGTGTTCCTGCCTCAGGCTGTACTGGCAGACTATGAGGCCGACGATTCCTGGCCGAAGAGCGTGAAACGACTGACGGAGTATACGGGTAAACCCGTGGTCACCGCAGAAGCCACACGTATCTACGGACGACAAGGCGGCATTATCACCACATTGGTGCTGGGAGCCCCCGTAGAGGGTGACGCGGAAGTCAGTTGCGACCTCATCACGGTGCTCACCACTCCTGTAGGCACCTACCCCATCGAGGTGAAGATGGGCACGATAGTGACCACCGGCGTGGAGCTGCGCGAAGGTGTCTTCACCATCACACCTGCCGAGCTCACCGTCACAGCCAAATCATACACACGTAATACAGGCGAGCAGAACCCAGAGTTTGAGATCACCTACAAGGGCTTCCGCAACAAGGAAACCGCTGAGGTGCTGACAGTTCTGCCCACAGCCACCTGCGAGGCAACTGCCGACAGTCCAGGTGGTGTATACGACATCATTGTATCTGGCGGCGAGGCTCAGAACTACACGTTCAAATACGTCAACGGCACTCTGACTGTTGTCGACCAGGTCGGCATCACGTCAGTTCAAAGTTCAAAGTCCAAAGTTCATAGTTATTACGACCTACAGGGACGCAGGGTTGCTAAGCCAACGAAGGGAATGTATATCAAGGGAAAGAAGAAAGTGATGATCAGAAACTGATATCTTCCAACATAATCTCTACCAAACGGGGCTTGGCGAAGTCGTCAAGCTCCGTTTCCTTTATCCAGAAATAACCGTCGGGCAACAGCGGCCGCTCCTCCGGCTCCCACAGATAGAAGTCAGCCCACAGGATGCGATGGGTCAACACGTGCTTCACGTTCGTTTTGAGAGGTGAGAGATGAGAGATGAGAGGTGAGGGGAAAGAGGTGAGAGGTGAGAGATTTCCATCTTCAATCAACAATGGTTCATACAACCCCTGCCATATATCGCCCTCACCGCGACGACGGATAGCCGTCTGTCCCTGACAGCGCACATAGACATACGTCAGCCTACGCTCCTTCACCTTCAGTGTTTTCAGCTTTACTGGCAACTCGCCCACCCTACCCTCACGGAAGGCTGCGCAACTCTCTATCAATGGACAACTATCACATTTCGGACTTGACGGCGTACATTGCGTAGCACCGAAGTCCATAATGGCCTGGTTGTAAAGACCTACCCTCGCCCCCTCCTTGTCATGGAGGGGAGTAGAAAGTTGGGATTTCTCCTGAGATATGGGCAAAAGACTCTGCGCCAGAAGCGCAAACTCCTTCTTGCCTTCAGTCGAGTTGATGGGCGTGCTGATGCCGAAGTGACGACTCAATACCCGATACACGTTACCGTCGACCACGGCTGCAGGCAGTCCAAAGGCGAAACTGCCTATTGCCGCCGCCGTATAGTCGCCCACACCCTTCAGGCTCCTGATACCGTCTAAGGTATTGGGGAATCCACCCATCTCTACAATCTGACGCGCAGCGAAGTGCAGGTTGCGTGCACGCGAGTAATACCCAAGTCCCTGCCATTCACGCAGTACCTCATCCTCACTGGCCTCAGCCAACTGCTCCACCGTAGGCCAGCGGTGCATGAAACGCTCCCAGTAAGCCCAGCCCTGCTTCACCTGCGTCTGTTGCAGTATAATCTCCGACAGCCAGATAGCATACGGATCGCGTGTCTGCCGCCAGGGCAGGTCACGTCCGTTTTCACGAAACCAATCTAATAATATACGGGAGAAGTCGTTCATCATCTGGTGAGCGAGAACTTCAGGGATACGCCGAAGTCCTGCGTAGTAGTGGGATAGCTGCTGGATGAGAGCAACGGCGTATTGGTCTGACGGTCATAATAGGCCGTGAGGGTCAACATACGCGACAGGGTATAGTCGGCCTGTAGAGAAATCTTCAGGGCACTGTTGCCGCTGCTGGCCGAAGACACCCCCGAAGCAATGTCGCGGGTGATAGCAGCCTGGCGACGGAAGGAAACGTCGAAACGAGTGTTCAGGTCGTGGTTTACGCCCTTCTTCGTTGTCCTCTGGTTCGACTTGCTGTTCTTGTCTTCGTCATTATTCTTGCTGCCCTTGCTGCCTTTCGCCTTGCGCCCGCCACCAGTGCCAAAGAGACGGAAGTCGCTGATCTTATAGCCCATGCCAATGACCCAGTCCTTCGACTGCGACTCGTTGATCTGGACGCTGGTCATCGAGAGGTTCAATACACGCGTGGTACGGTATTCCACCTTACACGTCAGGTTATTGTTGAAGGTCATATCAACACCCAGAAGAGGAGAGAAAGCCTCGTTGATGCTCACCGTCGAGATATTATAGCGCGACGAGGGAGTGAGCGAACCGTCGGCAGCCTGCACATAGCCCAGGTCGCCCATATACTCCATCCACGAGCTGTATGAGGCATAGGAACCTACGGAGTAGATGCTCTTGTAGGAATGGTTCACGTTGAAACTCTTGAAGTGGTCGCGCATCCAAGGGAGCTTCGACAGACCTGCGTACTTCACCGTCCAGTTGGGTAGCAGTCGGGTGAGCGTGGGGAAGATGTCGAGTGAGCCGCCGGCACCCAGCGTATAGGTATCGAGGAAGGCGGGAATGAGCACGTCGGCACTGTAGGGGTCAACAGGATTAACTCCGTCGCGTGAAGGATACTGCGCCTGCACACGGTCGCGGAACGAGGCCACCTTGCCGCAGAACTCTTCGAACGAACGGCTGTAGTAACCGTCGTTGGCATCGCCCATACCCTCCAGGGCACTGCGGATAGAGATGGTGGTCATAGTGAAGTTGCCACTATGGGTGGTGGGCGAACCGGTATACATGAACTGCACGCTGCGCGACTTGCTGACAGTGCGTGTAGCCGAGAGGTCAATTTTCAGGTCGCGAACGGGTTCCAACGTAGCACGCAACTGCAAGTCCTCGGTAGCCGAAGTGGTGGCTGGCGTAGCTATACTGTCGTTGCAGAGCAACCATCCGTTGCTGCGTGCCGTCTCGATATACTCGTCGCCCGTGAGTCCGAAGGCGAAGCCAAGTCCCGGTGACATCACACCGCCCGTGTGTTGTCCAAAGGCATCGCCCACATTGGGAATGAAGCCGGGCAGGGTCATGGCATACTGGTTGCGGTAGCTGATATTCACGGAGCGTACCATCATCAGGGCGTGGGCGGCATGTTGCGCCGTGTTGTACCACCACTGGTTCTCAAGTGGTTCCTTGGGGGTGATAGAGAGCTTGACGCTCATTGAGTCAGATGCCCACACCTTGATCTTGTTCTCGTCGACGGTCTTCCATTTCACCTCCACCTTACGGCCTTTCTGGTCGCGGGCCGAGAACAGCAGACGCTTGGACTTCTTGCCGTGCTGAATGACAATCTGGCTGTCGGGTACCAGCGTCACCTCTTTCTGGAAGGTGTTCTTGTTCTTGGGCAGTTCCTTCTGGTCTTTTGTCTGAGCCTTGTCGCCGTCCTTACCGCCAGGCATCTGTTTAGGATCGGCATCCTTGGAGTCTTTCTTCTTCTGGTCTGTCTTCTTAGTGTTCTTTGGCTTCGACTGACTTGACGGCTGCTTCTTGAAGCGTTCGTTGGTCTTCTTCAGGAAGGGCGAGTGATTATAGAGCGTCTCCATGTTCAGCGTACCGTTGACGTTCACATTACGGTTGTTGGAGATGGTATTGCCCAGCGACGTGCCGTCTTCCATATCAGTGCCGCGCAGCCATGAATAGGATGACTTGAACGAGGCATCGACCTTCATCCAGTCGAAGATAGGAAGCTTGTCAATGGGCACCTGATAGGACAGCGAGAACGACTGCTGGTAGTCCAGCGGCGTACCCCAGTGCATAATACTGGTCCACACGGAGTCTTTCCATGCAGAGTAGCGGTCGGGATAGAGGTCTTTGTTCACTGGCGTATAGGGTTCCTCAATCTCTGCGTGGGTAGCACTCTGGAAGGTCATGTGGAGGTTCTTGGTGAAGTCCCATCGCAGGGTGAAGTCGCGGTTCCAGAGGAACTGTTGGCTGAACGTGATTGGCAGGTTGGGATTCTCGGTATTCTCCAGGTCGCGTTCCTGCAGTTCATAGTATGAGCGTGAAATCTCTGAATTGAACCCGATATTCTGCGGCAGGTAGTTGAAGCCCAGAGCCTTGGGGAAGTTCATCCATTTCGACTTGCTCTTCGAGTTCTTGAACGGTTCCCAGGTCTTATAGACGGGTGAATAGGAGTAGTTGACGGAGCCACGCCACTGGTCCTCATTCTCGTAAACGGTGGTCTCACCCGTGGTGTTACGGTGAGAATGACTGTAGGAGAACGAGAAGTTACCCGGGTCGATAGGCAGGGGGTGTCGCTTGTTCTTGATATCCACCCGCATATTGCTCAGCGAGAAGTTGCGCGTGGTATGCTTCGTTACGGCTATCGATTCTATGGAGTCACGCTCACGCTGATTGCCAGCCGACTCCAGTGCATCGTCGAGTTCCATATCGGTGTCCAGCGGATTGTACTTCGGACTCACTATCTCCTTGGAGTACGAATAATAGAGAGGTGCCGTGACCTTGGCCTTGTCGGGGAACAGTTTTCCCAGTTCCAGATTAGCCGTGACGGCATACGACTTCTGTGTGTCGGTGGAACGCTGCAGTACGCTCTCCTCCAAGCCTCCGAAACCATCGGAAACGTAGCGGCCGGTCATGTTGACGCTGCCGAAGTCGGACAGCTGCACGTTCAGGGCTCCCGATGCTGCCCAGCCGCCCTCGTTGTTGGTCTCGCGCAGTCGCATCTCGTTGACCCACACCTCGCCCGACTTGGTGCTGGAGCTCATGTTGCGCACACCGATAATCATCGTCTTCACCTCTGATAGCGAAGGGTTACCCACAATGCTTACCTTGTTATTTGGCTTGTCAGGGTCGTATTCCGAGAAGAGCTGCGTGTAGCTGGCCAGTCCTGCCGCACGTGCCTTGTTACGGTTTTTCTTCACGTCGGTGAAGATACTCATGTCTATATCGAGCATATTCTCCTCCGGCCATACCTTGACACGGTCGCTGGGTACGTTCCAGCGGTAGAATCCCTGGGGTGTCAATTTCAGCGGGATGAGGTATTCATAGTAGTTGTTCTTGTAGTCGGAACCCAGGCGGATGAACACCGCTAACTGATTATCCTCCAGCTGTGTGCTGTTGGGTACCAGGTGGTTGGCATGTACAAACATCTGCAGTCGCTTATAGCGGCGCAGGTTCAGATTGGTATTCTTGTAGACAGCCTTTGACTCACCCTGCGACAGGTTTTTCACCGTGAGACAGAGAGCCTGCTCATTGTTCTCGGTGAGCTGCGGCTGACTGGGGTCGGTCATTCTGCTGATGCCTGGCGGCAGCACGTATGCCACGGGCTGACGGTCGGTATTCTCCTCCACATTGACGGCACTCATCTCCAGCACACCCGTCTCTGCACCCGCTGCGGTCTGCAGGTTCTGCTTGTAGCGTCGCCATTCACCACGCACCAGGTCGAGGCTACCGAAGCGCAGCACAACTGACTCCTGGAATCCGGTGAGGAACATACGCATGAAGCGGATACTGGTGAAGTCGTTGATAGTACCCACCTTTGAGTCGTATTCCGTCAGGGGAATGCGGTACTGATACCAACGCACGGTGATAGAGTCGCCGTTACGCAGCTTGGCCTTGTAGTCACGATGGTCAACGATATGCGAACCCTCGGGATTTGCACCACGATTATAGGCCTGCAGCTCGTCATCATTGATGGGTATGCGGTACTGGTAATAGCGTTCATACTCGTTGAGGGTATAGTCCTGGTTGATGTCCTCCACGTCAGGCCCCGTCTTATACGACGTGTCGTAGCCCTCGGTCTGGTTGTCGCTGGCAGGCGAGTTGCCCTGCGGGTTGTTGATGCGCTTGTAGCGATCCATGATGCTGGTCTGCTGGGCATCGAAGTCAGACCCGCGATAGTAGTGATAGTTGTCACCGGCAGGGTCATCGCGCCAAGCCTGAAGCAGGGAGTCGTTCTGCACCACATTGCCGATATTGTTCAGCCAGTCGGCGTAAGCTCCGAAGCTGCGTTCCTCGTCATCAGTCAGTCCGTTAAGTCCCACATCCTGCTTTTCACGCGAACCGCTGGTGGTGGCGAAGGCATAAGTCTGTGTAGCCTGCACGGGAATCTTACCCCATTGTGTGGTCTCAAATTCCGAGGTGCCATCGACGGGCATACCGCTCTCGTAGAACTTCTTGCCATCACGCAGCACATCCTCACACACCTCACCCAGATTGATATACAGCTCACCACTATGACGGCTGGCAGTACCCTCCTTGCGGGTATAGATAAAGGGGTCGAGGAGCCAGAACTCCACATATTCTATATTCGACTGCTCAAAGTCGGTGGTCTCCAGTTTGCGCATCATACCACCCCACTTCTGGGCAGGGTTCTTCAGTGTGCCGTCGCTATTGTAGTCGAGTGTCAGGTTGTAGGGACCGCGTTCCTGGGGATAGTAGGCCAGGTTGAGCACTGGCAGGGTAGACACAGCACCGGCATAGGTGCTCTGGTCGCGGTTGGGATAGATTTCCTTCACATAGACCTCGCGCACATAGTGGTTCGACAGCTGGTCGAGGTCGTTCTTGATATGGCCAGGCGTGAGGCTCGACGAGCGGCGGGTGAAGATGGGGTCAACCGTATACCAAGACAGCAGTGCTCGGTCGTAGCCGCTGCTCACCGTTGTCTTGTCGTTATAACCGGCAAACATCGTTGGCACACTGGAGAGCACCCACGCCTTCGGGTCGCTCACGTCGCGCAGGTCCTTGGTATTCTCGAAGTCATCGATATACGAGGCATTGTCCTGTGTGCCGCTGGCATTGCCGGCAATGAGCTGTGCAAACTCTCCCGAGAAGGTGATCTGCGAGGGTTGTGTGACATGGAGCAGGGGCAGGCGGTCCAACATATTCGTGAGCCACTGCGACTCCTGTTTCCAGTTCATGTTCAGTCCCCAGATGGTGTTGTTCAGGGGTTCGTCGCCCATCGTCACCTTCGTGGTAAGGGCCTGTTCGTTGAGGTGCATCACCGTGCCGCCCAGAGAGAAGTTCTTCGTGAAGTCATACTGCCAGTTCAGTCCCAACATCGTCTTGCGCTGCATACCGTAGCTGGTATTATCCTCGAGCGACACGCTGACGTTGGTGCCGGCATCGATGATGCTCTGGTTGAGGATGGTCACCTCGCCCATGGAGTAGTCAACGGAGTAGTCGCTTCCTTCCTGCAGCTCCACACCGCCGGCAACCACCTTCACCGATCCCTGCGGCACGTTGTAGGCTCCTAACGAGATGACATTGGCACTGGTACCCTTGAACTGACCGGTCATAATAAACTTATCCTTCTCCGCGTTCTGCTTGGCAATGGTCTTGGTGGAGTCGTAGAGCTGGTCGAAGCAATAGGTGTCGGCCAGATCCTGCATTCCCTTCTGTCTCAGGTAGTTGCGCAGATATTCACCGAAGGGTTCTGCGGCGGGCAGGAAAATACGTCCGTTGTTGATGGTATAGCCCTGAACGAAGTCAAACTGTCCGTTGCTGTGGGGCTTCATGTTGGCATCCAGCCGGTCCAGTCCCATCACCTTCAGCAGTGTGGTGCTCTTCAGGGCTTCCTCGGGCAGGTACGACAGGTAGGTGCCGGTGGTATCACTCTGGTATTTGATGTCCAGACGGAACTTTTCTTTCTCCACCGTCGATGCCAGATAGTACACGTTTTTCATCATCAGCCGCCAGTTGGGCTGCGTGGGGTTGTTGGACGTGTTCTTCAGGGCCTTCACGAACAGGCACTTATCGGTCTGTGTGAGGTCAGTAGAGAACTCACCCACCTGATAGGTCTGACCGCCGTAGGTATATTCGTAGGCCACTGCCAGCACCTGATCGGTCTGCAGACTGCTCTTCAGCGAGATATAGCCGAGGGCAGTGTTCACCGTATATTCACTGGAAGAGAGCAGCCGTGCACTGGCCAGTTTCTCATAGTCCACGCCGCCGGTCACGCCACTGAGATTCTCTAACTGCACACTCACCTGATCTACCGTTCGTGAAGCGGAATCGATGCGCTGTACCAAGGTGGAATAGATGTCGTTAGCCTGGTTGCTGGGTACGGACATTCCCGTTGCCGACCAGCGGGTGTTCTTCAGGTAGCTGTTCTCACCCAGCTCACCAAAGGCCACGATGTTGCGGGAGTTGGAGGTGGTACCCGACTTATTCGTAATCCACACCTCCACACGGTTGATCTTGATACCCGTCGTGATGTTTGGCAGGGATGACATACCCTTGTCGTAGATCATCCGGAAGTAATGCGAGAGGAAGAAATGGCGGTTTTCCTCATAGTCGGCCACATCGATCTCAAAAGGAGTGGTCTGCGTGCCGCCCTTGCTGGACACGCTCTTCGAGGTGGACTTCTTCTGCGACACCACGGTCTGCAGTTTCAGTTTGCCAAACTGCAGGTCGGTGCGTATACCGAAGAGGCTCGATGCACCATGAACCAGCGAGTTGTTCGACGGGAAGGTGACGTTGCCAGCCTCCACCAACTTGATGATCTCGTCTTCCTTGCCTTCGTATTTCAGTTTCAGATTCTTCGTGTCGAAGTCGAATGTCGCATCGGTGTTGTAGTTCAGGTTCATGTTCACCTTGTCGCCCACCTTACCGTTGACGCTCAGGTTCACCTTCTCGTCGAAATCAAACGACGTGGTCTTCCTGTTGCGGATAGGCAGCGAGGGGTTGTCGATATCCTTCAGCGTGGCACCCACCTTCAGCTCGGCCGTTCCCTGTGTCTTCACGCGCACGCCGCCAGGGCCGAAGATTTTCTCTGCTGGTCCTAAGTCGAAGTGCATATCCGTGAAGTCGAACTTATCCTTACCTTTCGACCGTGCCGTCTCGGCATCTTTTACACGGAAGAACTGCTGACGGGCCTTGCGCTCGCTCCAACGCATATACTCGTCGGGGGTCATCATGATGGGGGCGTTCAGGTAGGAGTCGCCAATCTTCGACCCCACATAATACAGATTGAGCGAGTCGTTGTAGATTACCTCCTGCTTCACGTTGTCGGGCATTCGCAAGTCGAGTGCGCTGGAGTCCAAGTCGGCAATGATCTGCGGGGTGGTCTTTTGGATGCGCCATCGCGAATGCACCAATGAGTCGGGGATGCTCTCATCCTCAACTGCCAAGGCTTTCGGCTGTGCTTTCGGCTGTGCCTTTTTCTCCTTATCGTCATCGTCCTGCTGAGGCATGGCGGCAAAGGCCATGATGCCCAGAATCAGCAGCGACAACACATATAATAGACGTTTCACGCTCTTTCTAACGCATATAAACCTCTATTATAACGAAAAACAGGAGCAATTATTGCATTGCCCCTGTTATATTCATAAGACGTACGAACTAATGTCTGTCACTCCTCCACTCCTTCACTCCTGTCACTCCTGTCACTCCTGTCACTCCTATCATCTAGGTAGGACTCCAGGAATACCGTATCGTCCATTTCCGTCAGCGATTTCTTCTTCTTGTTCTCCTTGGCACCCGCCTTCAGAAGGTTCCTGGCAGCGGTGATGATGCTGGGTCCGCTGTCGGCGGTGGTAATCTTCAGGCGCGACATCTTCTTCAGCGTGTCGTTCATGCTTGCCTCAACATCCATGAACCTCAGTCCGAAGTCCTGCACACGGTCAATCACCGTGTTGGCGGCATCCATCATGGCCTGCTGGTTAGATAGCTGGCGCACCTGCGTCCACATCATCTCCAGCACGCGCAGGTTCATATACATGGTCTGCGGTCCCAAAATCATCACGCCCTCGTCGTAGGCCTCGCGCCACAGCGTGGCATCATTCAAGAGGGCGAGGTTCAGTGCACCCTCGATAGGCACGTACATGATGGCGAAGTTCAGGCGGTTATAGCCCTCGGGCAGGTACTTGGTGTACTCCTTACGGGCCAGTCGTTTCACCTGCGCCCTCACGCTGGCGATATGAGCCTTCAGGTATTCACTCTTCTCAGGCGTTCCGTCTTCCGCATTCATATAACGCTCATAATCCGTGAGCGACATCTTAGAATCTACCACCACATGTCGGTTGTTGGGGAAGTGCAGGATGAAGTCGGGAATCATGCCTTTGCCGTCATCGCCCTTCAGTCCCTTACCGCCCTTGTCTTTCAGCGTTTCCTGCGTATCAAACTGCTCTCCTTCCCTAAGTTCCAGGTCTTCCAACAGTTGTTTCAGTTTCAGTTCACCGAAGTTGCCCTGCACCTTTACCTCTCCCGTCAGCGCACGTGTCAGGCGGTCGGCCGTCTCACCGATGGCCATGCTTTTCTGCATATTGATCTTGATGGTCTCATCCAATCGGGTCAGAGCCTCCGTCTGTTGCTCCTTTGTCTTGTCGAGAGCTTCCTGCATATCCTTCAGACTTTTCTGCAAGGGGTCGATGATTTTCGACACCTGTTCCCTGTTGCGCTCACCCAACTCGTCCTGACGCTGCTTCAGCACTTTCTCTGAGGTGGTCTGCATCTGCTCGCGAATCAGTTCCAACTGGCTCTTCACCTGCTCCTCGGTCATTTGTTTCAGAGCCTCTATCTGACCTTGATGCGCTTCCTTCAAGGCAGCCACTTGGCTCTCGTGAGCCTCCTTAACCTGATTGAGTTGTTGCTCATGCAAAGCCTTTTGCTCAGCCATCTGCTGTTCGTAGAAAGACTTCTGCACTTCCTGCTGCTTCACGGCATTCTCCGCATTCGCCTTCTGCACATCCCGTTCCGATGTCAGCGTCACGACCTTCTCCTCCAGCCCTCTTTTCCCCTGACTACCAAAGTAATAGCCCAGGAATGCAGCCACGCCCACAGCCACTATCGCAATTATCACAAATATCTCCATCTTCTGATTCTTATTCTAAAGCATTATAATGCCGCAACCTTCTTCAGTTCGTTCTTGATGGCACTATTAATGAAATCATTAATCGTAGTGCCAGTAGAAGCAACAAACGCTGCCACACGAGAATGAAGTTCCGATGACATTCTGAGATTCAACTTGCCGCTATATGGCTTTGCCGGCTCCACGCCATCAGCCTTACAGCCCTCAAGATAGCTGTCCACACCATCCTCGAAATCCTGACGCAGTTCATCGAGCGTCTGACCTTCATACGTAATCAAATCCTTACTCATGCCCTGCACCTTACCAAACAGGCAATTGTCCTCCTTGCTATACTCCACACTACCCTTGTAGCCTTTATACTCCAAATAATCCATAAATCCTTACCCTCCTTATTTTATTAACTTATGATTCTTCAAATGCTGATAAATTGTTTTCACCATCCACTCCTTCATGATGCTTCCAGGGTGAGGACGATGTATGTCGATATAGGCCCCAGTCTGCTCATTCTTAAACCTGACACGCGAGCCCGAAGTACTTCCTTTCGTATGCTCCGTATAGCCAAAGTGGGCCAGCAGACTCAACGTTTCTTCATACGTAAAGTCCTTCGGTTTCTTCTTGAATCGCTCAACTAATTTCTCTTTTGAACCCATGATTACAATTCTTTGGGTGCAAAGGTACTAAATTTAGTACTAGTCTCCAAATTATTTTGCATGTTTCTCGTTCTACCCATATTCTAGCCTGCTCCTTGGCTGCTCCCAAGCATACTCATACTAGCCTTTTGAGTGAGGCTGGAGTATGCCAAGTGCAAAGCAAGGAAGAAAGAAATACGAGAGAACTGTCATATATTATGGCTAAGCCCTCCTATATTCTATCAGTTCCTTTCCTTCCATATAAATTGGACGACCGTTTGGGTATGGTTCATACACGTGGTTGTTCTTGATAGACTTTTTAATTATCCGTATATGTTGATAATCAAAACGTTGAGGTATATAGACACTCGTAAATTGTGCATTGAAGGTAACTCGTACCTTCGCAGCACACTACGGAGAGTATATACTACACCCCGTGGAGTTACCCCTGCATTTGTCTTGGATTACTAATTCGATTTGTGGAAGTTTCGATGGATCCAAAAACAAAGCGTCAGTAACGCCTTCTAATATGTAGTGCTCCGCCTATCGGCTCCGTCCTACTCAAAGGACATCGTTGCCGTAATAGGCAGATGCATCTGCAAAGATACGAATAAGTGAGGACAATACAAAACAAAAATGACATTTTTTTGT
>Ga0256407_10003816_pt1 | contig 26124 bp, 32 predicted proteins | sample RumenRJG_04DNA_FD_193489 | JGI IMG/M metagenome (GOLD analysis project Ga0256407, IMG submission 193489) | Bovine rumen microbial communities from Lethbridge, Alberta, Canada - RJG_04 | ecosystem: Host-associated > Mammals > Digestive system > Stomach > Rumen | place: Canada: Alberta... | reverse complement strand
CCCGAAATATTTATATACTGAGGAGGAAACTATGAAGGTCAAAAAAAGAGATGGTCGTATAGTGGAATTCGACCCAAGTAAAATCCACAATGCAATACTCGCTGCTTTTAAAGAAGTTGATGGAGAAATTAGTGAATATGCAAAAAATAAAGCTGAGTCAATAGCATCTTATATTGAAGGATATTATTTAGATGTGAATGAAACTCCTGGAATAGAAGAAATTCAAGACTTGGTTGAAAAAGGATTGATGGCAACTAAAAGAAAAGATGTTGCTAAAAGATATATCCTTTATAGAGAAGAAAGAACAAAAGTAAGAAATTCTAATTCTCAATTAATGAAAAATATCAAAGAAAAAATTGAAGCTTCTGATGTACAAAATCAAAATGCTAATGTTGATGAATATTCATTCGGTGGCCGCATGGGTGAAGCTAGAAGTGAAGTAATGAAAGACTATGCTTTAAATTATATTGTATCACCTATGGCAAGAGAAAATCATTTAAATAATGAAATTTACATTCATGATTTAGATTCATATGCAGTAGGAATGCATAACTGTTTAACTATTCCTTTTGATAAATTATTAGCAGAAGGATTTAATACTAGACAGACTGATGTTAGACCTGCTCGTTCAATTAATACAGCATTTCAATTAGTTGCAGTTATATTTCAATTACAATCATTACAACAATTTGGCGGAGTTAGCGCGAGTCATTTAGACTGGACTATGGTACCATATGTAAGAATGAGTTTTTATAAACACTTACAAAATAGTTTAGATTTACAAGTTGCTTATGTTTATGGTAGCCAATTAGAAGCAAAAGAATATAAAGATTTAACTAATGAAAATCAAGAGAAAATTGACAGAATTAATGATTTAAGAGCCAAAATAGGAGAAGCTTTATATAAAAATACTATTAAAGACATTTCTATTTTAGATGAAGATTTCACTCAAAAAGAAATATATGATATGGCTTTTGAAGATGCTTATCAAAAAACTGAAAAAGAATTAAGTCAAGCAGTTCAAGGAATGTATCATAATTTAAACACTTTACAATCTAGAAGCGGAAATCAATTACCATTTACTTCAATCAACTATGGAACTTGTACTTTAATTGAAGGCAGAATGGTTACAAAAGCATTATTAGAAGGTTCTATTGAAGGTGTTGGTAAAGTTAGAAAAACTCCTATATTCCCATGCGGTATCTTTCAATGTATGAAAGGAGTTAACCGCAAACCAGGAGATCCTAACTATGATTTATTCAAATTAGCACTTAAATCAACAGCTCAAAGATTATATCCTAATTATGTTAATGTAGATTGGTCAGTAAATACTGGATATGATAGAAATGACCCTAAAACTTATGTATCTACGATGGGTAAGTGTAAACTACAGCTCATCTAAAACCTTTTGAACCATGCTTAATGGGTGTGGCGGAAACGTTGCTAACGGTTAGGTCCTAGAAATAGGATGAGACCGTGGGAAGCTTAATCTTTATCATCTTAAAGGGGATGATAAAATGTATAGTTTATATAAAATAACAAACCTATTAAATAATAAAAATTATATTGGTATTACTAATAGAAAACCTGAAGAAAGATTTGCAGAACATAAAAGATCAAGTTCAAAATCTTTTATTGGAAGGGCAATTCAAGCAGATGGAGTTGAAAATTTCTCTTTTGAAGTTTTATTAACTAAAATTGAAGATAAAGATATTAGTAATTTAGAATGTAAATATATAAAAAAATATAACTCTCTTTTACCTAATGGTTACAATGCTGATTTAGGAGGCGTTGAATATCATAAACATTCTGATTATATAAAAAAGATTATTTCAGGAAAAGGTAAAGGTAATAAAAATTCTAAATATGTTGCAGATGTTTTAATGTATGATAAACAAGGGAACTTATTAAATAGATTTCAAACAGCAAGAGAAGCTGCAAGGTATTTAGGAAATGAATCAAAAAACGCAGGAATAAATTATTGTTTAAATGGCAAACAAAAAACTGCTTACGGTTATATTTGGAAATATGATAAAGATTAAGAACCTGTATCGACTATCCCTGATGAATGTAAGGGAGTAGGGCTGGAGATAAGCACCAGCTCGAAGCGGAAGGCTGCCGCAAGGCAGAAGATATAGTCAGTGCGTATGGTAACATACGATAAAATGTGTAGAACTTATAACGGGGCTGATATTAACGCAGACCCTGGAGTAAATCCTCAAACAAAGGATGGCCGCGGAAATATTTGTCCAGTTACTATTGTAATGCCTACTCTAGCTATGAAAGCTCTTGAAGAATTTAGACATAATGATATGCCAAAAACATCTAATGAAGAAGTTTATAATGGTGTTATTGAAACTTTTATGAATATTTTAGATACTAAAATTCATGAAGCAAAAGATATGTTAATTGAAAGATATAATTATATTATTAGTCAAAATCCTAATAGTGCTAAATTTATGTATGAGAATGGCTTAATGTTAGGCTATGACGGAAAGACAATAGAAAGCGCTATGAAACATGGAACACTTGCTCTTGGTCAAATCGGTTTAGCTGAAACATTACAAATTTTAATTGGTAAAGACCATACAACAGAAGAAGGTATGGAATTAGCTAAAAAAATTGAACAATTATTTAAAGATAGATGTGCAGAATTTAAAAAACAATATAAATTAAATATAGGTGTATATTATACTCCAGCCGAAAATATGTGTTATACAGCTATGAAAAAATTTAAAAAAGCATATGGAGTTATTCCTAATATAAGTGAAAATGATTACTTCACTAATAGTATTCATGTTCCTGTATGGAAAGAAATGAGTCCATTTGATAAAATTGATATTGAAAGTCAATTAACTGGATACAGTAATGCTGGATGTATTACATATGTAGAATTAGAGGGCGGAGTTAAACATAATTTAAAAGCTCTTGAAGAAATAGTTAATTATGCTATGGATAAAGATATTCCTTACTTTGCTATTAATGTTCCAAATGATACTTGTTTAGATTGCGGATATACTGATGAATTTAATGACAAATGTCCTATGTGTGGAAGCAAACATATACAACAATTACGTAGAGTTACAGGATATTTAACAGGAGATTATAAAACGGCATTTAATAAAGGAAAACAACAAGAAACTGAAATGAGATATAAACATTCTAAATTATTAGAGGGTTGGAATGATTAGAATTGCAGGAATCGTCGGAGATGATGTCGTAAATGGTGAAGGAGTAAGCGTAAGTCTATTTCTTCAAGGGTGCCCATTCCACTGCAAGGGATGTCATAATCCTGAAACATGGGATCCTAAAGGCGGCATCCCGCGCGATTATAATGACTTAATAAATGAAATATTAGAAAAATTATCTAAAAATGGAATTAATAGAAACTTGAATATATTAGGTGGAGAAACTTTAGATAGCTATGAAAAAATAGAATTTCTTAATTTATTATTACCTATTGTAAGGAAACAAAATCCTGATATAAAAATATTATTATGGTCAGGTTATACTTTAGATAAAATATTAGAAATGAGATTAGGAAATATATTGAATAATATAGATTACTTAATAGACGGCCCTTTTAAAATCGAGGAACGCGACATAACATTAAAATGGCGCGGCAGCCGCAATCAAAGAATTATAGATATAAAAAATGGGCTAGCCATAATAGACTAGCCTTTTTTATTTTGAAAGAAGAGTGAAAATCATATGCGAAAAGTTACTAGAGAAATGATAAAAGACTATGATTTAAAGAAAAAAGGTTATGATTTTATGGGTTATACCTTTGATACTATAAATGAATTAAGCTTTCATCATTTAATTGTACCTAAAAGAGAAAGTAGAAAAAAAGGCATTGGAGAAGGATATGTCAAATGGAATGGAGCTTTATTAAATCAAGATACTTCTCATCCATACTTACATACTATTGAAAGAATAGATAGAGAGCTTTTTTTGGAAATAACAAAAGAAATGATAGAAGAAAATCTAAAAGGAGAAATAAATATAGAAAATCTTAAACGAATAAGAGAAATGTTACTTTGGTTTGAAGCTCATTATGATGATATGTATACTTCTCATGGAATTAAGGTTATTAAACCTGAATATAAAGAGAAAAGATTGGTTTTAACTAATAAATAGAAAAGAGATGTCATAATGTATTCTTGGGAGATAAAAAAATTTTTAGAAGAACGTAATTATTATATAGGCGGAGATGATTTACTTAAAGTGATTTCTCCAATAGAAAACCCTCAATTAACTTTTATTAAATTCAATCCTTTTGACAATACTTATGAGATGACTGATAATGAAAATAATTATTTTCATTTTTCAGCTATGCCATATGAAGAAGCTAAATCTAAGAATTTAGTTAAAAAGAAAATATTGAAAAAATAAAAAAAATATAGTATAATATTTATATAATGAAGAAAATAGAAAGAAGGAATTGAAATTATGATAAGACCAATTTTTATTTATCCAAAAGATAAAGATATATTAACAAAACAGAGTTACGATGTAACTGAATTTAATGATGAAATTAAACAAACAATAGAAGATTTAATAGATACTGTTAAAGCTCATAATGGAGCAGGGATTTCCGCAATTCAAATAGGAAAACCTTACCGTATATGTGTAATTAACTGGGGTGGTATTCATGTCTTAGTGAATCCTGTTGTAACAAGAGTAAGAGGGGAACATACTATGCGTGAAGGATGCCTATCAGTTCCAGGTTTGTTTGTTGAAACTACTCGTTTTCAAAAAGTATGGATTAAAGCTTTGAATGAAAATGGAGAAGAAATAGAATATGCAGAAGGCGGAAATGGTAGCTATATAGCTCAACATGAGCTAGACCACTTTGAGGGAAAATGTAATTTATTTGATGCCTATGATGATATAGAAGCACAAGTCAAAACTCAAACGAATAGTGAGGTGACTGAATAGTGTTTTTTATAAAAAAATGGTTATTGAAAAAGAAAAAAAGAAAAGAATATCATAGATATATAGACAATCATAAAAAAAATATATTAAGAGCTTTTTATGAATTAATTCAATGCAAAGATTTACAATGGTTAATATTAGACCCTCAAATTTTAGAACCTTTATGGTATAGAGCTCTTGAGCATGATGATAGTAAATATAGTGAAGAAGAATTTGAATATTATAGACGTCATTATTATCCAATTAATGCTCAAGAATGGGATGAAAATGAACCAGATTTTAAAGCCGCCTGGGAGCATCATAAAAAAGTTAATGACCATCATTGGGAGCATAGACAGAATTGGAAAGATGAAGATTTTGATATAAATACAGAATTAGCTTGTTTAGAAAATATAATGGACTGGCTTGCTGTTGGATATAAATTTAAAGACCATCCTTATCAATATTATGAAGCTCATAAAGATTCAATTAAGCTTCCTAAAAAGCAAAAAGAATTTATAGAAAAAATTATATATGAAGGTATTGATAAAGAGTATATATTAAAAGAAAAAAAGAAAGGTTTAAGATAATGACAACTGGATTAACACCTCTTCAACTTTTCTTAATTGGCTTTATAACAAGTTTTTTAACTAGTCTAACTATGACTATAATAAGTCATAAATTGAAAAAGAAGGAGGCTAAAAAAAATGAAATTCTTTAACAAAAGTAAAAAAGAGAAAAAAACAGCTAATATTGAATTAGGTAATTTATATGATATAAATAAAGGACTTGTAGAAAAAGGAGTTCCTGAATTATCTAAAGAAGAAATGGATAATAAAAAAGATTTAATAGTTGATTTTGTTCGTCAAGGTGGTTCATACTTTATGTTACTATGTAATGAAAGAAAAGATTATACAGTATTTCATAGAAGAACTAATAATTCAAATGGAGAATACTTAGACTGCTGCGAAGGATACAATGGAGACTTTATTGAAAAAGTATTAATTGATGAGTGTTTACCTAATCGTGGTAAAACTAAATCAATTGAATTAACTGAAAACAAAGATGCTGTTGAAATATGGATTTCAATAGATGGAGAAAGCTATTGTTATTATTTCTTTCCATATGACACAGCTATTATAGAATGCTAGGAGGTATAAATATGCATACAGTTATTGCAAATTTAAAGAATTTTACTTTTAGTCACGATATTTTAGTTATTAATGAAGAAGGAGAAGTAGTAACAAAAATTTCATCTTCAATGAAAGACTTAGCTGAAAATGTTGTTGAAAAATGTAGTGCTTATAATGCCACAAAAGTAAAATTGTTAGGAAATAAAAAATATGCTACTAAATTAGAACAAGATATTAAACAACTTGGTTTAACTAAATATAAACTTAACTTTGATATAGAAATTATATAGGAGGAAGACTATGAAATATTTAATAGAAACAACAGAGAATTATAGAGTTGAAAGTGAAGCTGAAGCTAAAGAATTAATAGAACAAGCTAAACAAGGAAATAAATACTTATTAAAGAAATATAGTTCTCAATATAAAGAAAGAAAGCAAAAAGGAGAAGTAATTGATGCCTGGTATAAAGTTACTTTAGTAAAAGTGTTTAATGATGAAAAAGAACCTAATAGTCAAGTTGAAATAGTATATGATGAAGGGAGTGCATTTTAATGATGTTCGGATTTGATATACTTGGTAGATATGAAGATAAAATAATTAAGTATATAAAATTGAATGAGTATGCACAAGAGCCAACTAGAGGAAGCGCGGCAGCAGCCGGTTATGATTTATACGCTGCGACAGAAAATCCTATAGCGATTCCCGCGCATTCAACTGTAAAAATCGGAACTGGCTTAGCTTTTCAACTACCTGATAATACATTTGCAGCAATATTTGCTCGTTCAGGTTTAGCTACAAAACAAGGACTTAGACCAGCAAATTGTGTCGGAGTTTGCGATAGTGACTATCGTGGAGAATATATTGTTGCTTTACATAATGATACAGATGAAGAAAAATTCATTGAACCAAATGAAAGAATCGCACAAATGATATTACTACCTTATATACCAATGGTATTTAGAGAAGTCGAGTCTTTAGATGAAACTGAACGTGGTGAAGGCGGATTTGGTTCAACAGGAAAATAATATGAGATACATTATAATGGCAGCTGGAAAAGGAACTCGTTGGAATAATCATCTAGGAGTTCCTAAACATTTAGTTAAAATCAATGAAGAAACCTTATTAGGTAGAACGACTAGGTTATTAAAAGAAAATGGCATAAATGATTATGTTATTACAAGCGAAGATCCTCGTTATGCGCAGTATGGACCGATAGCCGCACAAACTAGTAATGATTGTGAAATAGATAGATTTGAAGAGTCTCTTGTACAGGATTCTGTGTGCTATTTATATGGAGATGTTTATTATACAGAAGAGGCTATTAAAACTATTGTAAATACAGACACTAAAGATATTCAATACTTTGGTAGTAAATATGAAATATTTGCAATAAAAATAAATCAATCTTTTATACAATCATTTTTTAATATAAAAAATATCATTAAACAAAAATATCTATCAGGAGAAATAAATCGTTGTATAGGATGGGAAACTTATCGTTATTTACATAATATTCCTTTTGATGAACATATCATTACAGACCATTATACTTATATATTAGATGGAACCGATGATATTGATTATCCTGACGATTATGAAAATTTTAAACAAAGAATGGAGGAAATGAACAATGACTAATGAATATGCTAATATATACTATTTTCATACTATAAGTCCTATTGGTGGCATTGAAACATTCTTTTATCAATTAGCAAAAAAATATAAGGATAAAGATTTAACAATAGTATATAGAATAGGAGACCCTTTTCAAGTAGAGAGATTACAAAAATATGTTAGATGTATTAAATATACAGGACAACAGTTTAAATGTAAAAGAGCCTTTTTTAATTTTAATACAGATATTATTGATAATGTAGACGCAGAAGAATATATTCTAGTAGTTCATGGTGATTATGAAACTATGATTAAACAAGGTCAATTATATGAAGCTCCTAATCATCCTAAAATTAATAGGTATGTAGCCTGTAGTGCTAGAGCTGCAAAAGGATTTACTGCAGTAACTGGTAAAAAATGTGAAGTCTGTTATAATCCATACGAGCCAGATCCTCAATGTAAAGTATTAAATCTTATTTCTGCAACTAGATTAACAAGAGAAAAAGGTAAAAATAGAATGATAAAACTTGCGGAAATGCTTGATAAAGCTGGGATTAAATATATATGGACTATATTTACAAATGACACTAATGCTATTGATAATCCTAATATCGTATATATGAAGCCTAGATTAGATGTTACAAATTTTGTAGCTAATGCAGATTATCTAGTTCAATTAAGTGATAATGAAGGATATTGTTATTCAGTAATTGAAGCCTTATCTATGGGAGTTCCTGTTATTACAACTCCTTGTCCAGTATTTGATGAATTAGGATTAAAAGATGGTGTAAATTGTTATCAAGTTCCTTTTGATATGGAAAACGTAGATGTTAATAAATTTGTAAATAAACCTCTTAAATTTACTTTTAAAGCTCCACAAGACTCTTGGGATAAATTATTAATAGATAGTAAATCAACTTGGTTTGAAGAAAGAGATACTAGATATTTAGTTGAAGCTTTAGATACCTATCAGGAAAAACACATCTCAGATGGAGAATTACATAAAATACCTGAAAAAGGATTTAGATGGTCAGTTAATACTGAACGTATGAAAGTTTTAACTGGACAAAATGAAAGGAAATTACAATTTGTAAAAGTAATAAAAAAGTATAATGTAAATGATAAAGACGCTCCTAATGAATAGGAGTTTTTTTATTTTGTTTTAAAAATTGCGTTCCTTAAAAATTTTTAGTATAATGTAAATAATAAAGGAGTTGACGAGAATGAGAATATTATCCTTAGACTTATCTACAAAAAGTTCTGGTTGGGCAGTCTTTGAAGATGGAGAATTAAAAGATTATGGATGCGTTACATCTGCTTCAACTGACTTAATAAAAAGAATACAAATAATGACTTCTGCTATACAAGAAGTTATGAATAAATATGACCAAATAGATAAAGTAATTGCGGAAGAGGTTAGACCTGAAGGCCGCGGCTATGGAGTAGGAAATTTACAAACTCATAGAGCATTAATGTGGCTTCAAGCTGGAATTGCTTTTATGATACATGATAATTTTAAAAAAGTTAAATTAGAATATATATATCCTAGTTCATGGAGAGCTAGTATTGGAATTAAAACAGGACGTGGAGTTAAAAGAACGACTTTAAAAGAAAAAGATATTGAATTTGTAAAAGACAAATGGGGATATGAAGTCAATGATGATGAAGCAGATGCTATATGTATAGGATATGCTATGTCTAATGAAATTGAAACAGAAATTAATTTTGAATAAAAATTTTTTATACCAATGAACCTTTTATCACAAAAAATAAATTTTTATATTTAAAGCTAAATTTTTAATATTTTAGCATAAAAAAAGAGACACTCATAAAGAGTGTCTTTTTTATTTTTCTATAATTTTGCATTACATTGTACTGCTGATATAGTCATAGTTCCTTCAATAGTTAAAGGTACAGACATTGATTTAATTAAGTGGTCTCCATGTATATCATTTTCAGTACTTGTAATTGTTATTCTTGTATTAGGTTCTAAGTGATAAATAGGTAAACAACTAATAGAAACTGAATTATTATATGAGGTATAATCGTATAAACATTCTTTAACTCTTTCAAAGCATCCATAGACATGAATACCAGTTCCTATTAATGCGAATATACCTGGATCAACTTGAATGTATTTTTGACTACGTTTTTCACATTCTTGTCTTTTCTCTTCTGTATCATCTTGACCAGATTCTATAATAATAAAATCTGGAACCTCAGGTTCAAATAGATAATTATAATCATCTTTATTTTCACTTAGTGTTCTTCTACCAATATTTTTTATACTTAATTTACCAATTGCCGCATCACTATCTATAAAATCTAACCAATAGTCTAAATCCCATGGATGTTCTAAAACTCCTTCATAAAAATCTCCTGTGTATATAGTATGTCCACTACTATCAGTATAACTATTAGCTGTAAGGTTATATAGTTTAGGCCATTCTGCTTTTAACTCAGCATAATAATAATTACTAGCGAGACCTAAAGCTTCTGCGGCAACCCCTTGAAGATATAACTCACTACGCCAATCAGTAGTTTGAACTTTTACCAAAGTATCCACGGACACTTTTATATATTCATTTTGTAAATATTTTAATTTAGCTAAATTTTCTTCATACTCAGCAGTTAATGCAGCAAGAGTATCTTCTAATTCTTGTAGTTGTTGTAAAAATCTTTCATACTCATCATTTAATAGATTCATTTTGGTATAATATTCCTCTAATTTAGCGTTAACTTCATTTATATATGTTTGAAATTCAGAAATTTTTTCTTGAGCAAAAGTAATAGAATCTTCAGTATCAACTATCTCTTGTTGAATAGTTTCTATTCTTTCTTCAATTATAACCATTTTGGCTTGAACTTCATTAGCTAAATTATACCAATAATCTGCTTCTTCAGGAGTCTCAGCTTGTATTGCTTTAGTTTGATATTCATCATATAAAATATCTAATTCTTGAAGTTGAGTTCGTAATCCTTCTATTACTGTATTATATTCTTCAATAGTAGTTTCATAACTAGTAATGGTATTTTTTAAACTATCAACATCTTGTGTATATGATTCTAACTCATCTAAATATGGCTTATATTCCATATCTAATTCAGTCATATCATTTTTTATTTCTTCAATTAATCCTTTTATTATTTTAATTCTTGATTGAAGTGCGGCAGCCGCTTCTTCATATTCAGCAGTTAATTCATCTATTTTATCTTGATATTCTTTATAATGGTCTGAATTTATATTAGGTAACCATCTATAAGTATCTTTCGTATCTAATGCTATATAAATATCATCTTCCGCAGGTTCAGCTGGAAAATCCTCAACTGTAGGATATTCATGAGTTTCTTTTCCAGATAAAGAAGTATATTCTTTATTTTCTGCATCCCATTTATATACTACTCCAGAGTTTTCATCCATATAAAACAAATCTACATTACCAACTTCAGGAAATCTAGATTTATCTTGAAATTTAATTGGCACTTTTGCTTTACGTAGCTTATCATCTGGGTCTATATAAAAATAAACATCATATATATTTCCAATTTTTGGTTTTTTATCAATAGCTAAGTGATATCTAATAGGTAAATCAATATCATTAGCTCCTTTTCTAGCTCCCCATATAACAAAATCATTTTTAATTCTAGTATATTGAGGAGTATTAGAGAATGAAGTCGCTAACTTATTATTAGTAAAATCGTAAACTGCTTTTCCTTTAGCTATATCTATTCTATAATCTTCATTTTTTAATTTATTTATTTCAACTGTTGCTTGTGTTGTATTTAAAAAATCTTTTATTTCTTGAAATCTAAAATTTCCATATACATCATAAAAGAATTCAAAATTTCCTAAGAAATTTTTTATTTTTTCTAAAACAGCTGTTACGATATTATCTCCTGGATTTGCAATTAATTCTTCAGGATAAATAAAATCTGTATATATAAAACCAATATCATCTCCATATTCAAAAGTCTGAATACCAGCTCCTGAGCCTTGAGATTTATCGGTTGTTAAAAAATAATTCCCTTGTTTATTAATTAAATATAAAGGGTCATTTCCTAACCATCTAATCCTTTGTTTTACTTTTTCATCTATATCTGCAATAAGTATCTTCCCTAATTGTTCTCCACCCCAATGATTAACAGCCTCTCTAATAATAGTTGCAATAGTAGGTTTTTCAGTAATCCAATTACCATCCGCATCTATTGTATCCCATCTGTCAAATTGAACTGTTGCGGGAATCACTCCCCCACATTCTCCATTAAGTAAGCACATCTTATCTTTTAGTTGCGCTGATAGAGTTGTTGGAGCTCCAATAGAAGAGTTTACAGTACACTGAGTAAAAACAAATAATCCTTGTGGAAACCAAATAATAGGATACTCAGTTTTAAATTTATTTGTTTTATTTTCAATACCAACTTCTAAAAATACTTTTTTATTTATCGAAATTAAATTTGCAGTATCACTTATTTGTCCATCTTCAACTTGTTTAACTGTCATAGATAAACTACAAGTTCTGCGGACTGCGGAGTCTCCGTTATAGGAGATAGATCCGCCAGTTGCAATACCTTGAATTTCTTGTAAAGGATTTTCATCCCAATCTAATAAAGTTAATTTAATATGATAGTTTTGTAAATGTTGTGTATCTATTTTAATTAAGAAATCTGCATCGTTTAAATAAGGATAAGTTTTTCTCCACATCTATTATTCCCCCTCTACAGTTTCTTGATTGTATATAGGTTCAGATATAATATCATAGTCTTCAGATATTGAATTCCATTGATATAAACTTTCTCCATCAGTAAATAATTCGTTTTGAGAACCAATAGCTGTACTAGGGTCAATGTTTCCATGCTCAGTATTCCAAGTTGGAACTGAAACTAATTTATAAACTCTTTTTTCTTCGTCCCAAATATAAATTTGAGTATCATAAATATAAACAATATGTTCCTTACCAATGACAGGGAACTCACTTGCATCATCAATAAATACAATCCTTCTAATAGGCATTAATGCACTACCATCAGATGTTGTTCCTATGACAGCAGAATTTCTAGTATAGATACCATAAGCATCATAATTGTCAACAGTGCATTCATCTATTTCATATGCAGTAGCTGTAAAACTCCATATTCTACGTCCTAGTTGTTGATTAGGTGTCAAATTAATATCCATAAGTCTGACTAAAATATTTCCTTCACTAGGGCTACGGAACAACTTAGCTCCATCCGCATATAAGAATTCTTCAACTTTTTCTCTAAAAAATCTTTCATATATGAAATCTTGATGCGCACTTATATTATTATTTTCATTATATTCTTCATAATAACCTTCAGTATCTCCATATAATTCTTCTTTTGTAGTAAATATTCCATCTTCATCCATTGCCGCAGCTATGATACCTGAAATTGGAAATGATGAATAATATACATCAGCATTTCTTCTAATATAAGGATATTTACTTCCTATTGTATCAGTTTTACTTTCACTTACTACTTTTTTGAATGATGAAACTTGCGGATTATATTTAATTTTTAATTGTCTATCTTCAGCAGTTAAAAACATATGGTCTAATAACAACATAACAGGTTCTCTAAAAGTAACCATTGGTGTACGGGCACCAGATTCATCAACACCTTGAACCCCATATTTATACCATATTCCTGATTCTATTGTATAGTCATACCAGATTAATTGAATATATGGAGCTGCATTATATGCTTGGACATGTAAGTCTTCCCATACTGTAAAGTTAGATTTACTATCAGTTCTTCTTAAAATTATTTGACCTGTAAAACTACCATAAGCACGAGATCTATCTAATTTAAGTGCAATACGACCATTTTCTTCATCTGCCCAGGCACGAACGACTGTCTTTAAATCTTTTGTTTCAGCTTGTAAAACATAAACATAAAATGTAACTGTCTCAGTATATAAATTTTGAGTTGTATAAGTAACTTTAAAATAATAAGTATTATCAACTTCAAATGAATAATTTAAAGGATAGTTTATTTCATTTACATTAGAAAAATTACTTGTATAAATTTCTCCACTATCTATTAATTTATTATCATCATTATCATATAATACAACATTATAACTTCTTAAAGTTTCAGTTTCATCTTCATTAGCAAATGTTAATTCACCTAACACTTGAACATTTGCTATTGTATTATAAATATCTGTAATAGAACCAGATTCGTAATCTTGTAAAGCTAACTTTGGTACCGAAATACCACGTACTAAACATACAGTAGACCACTCACTAAAATGCATTAAATTGTCAGCTAACCATTCATCAATAGGCTGGCTATCTTCTGTAATAGGAGGATCCTCTGCATCTAAATCAGTAAATCTAATTTGAACTTTATAATATTGGTCAATTATAAAATCTTCATTTACCATATCACTAGGCTTAATATCAATATAATATTTATCATCAGTAACTTTTGTCAAATCTGTTTTTAAATCAGTTATCATAACTTCGCTTGGATATTTATCTGGATTTAAAGCAGATTGATTTGTAGATTGATTTCTAACTGTGACTTGGCAATTTTTAATTTGTGATGTTGTATTAAATAATGATAAAGAAAAATAAACCCTACATATGTTTTTACGTTCTGAATCGCTATCTATTAAAAAAGCAGGCATAAACGTATCAACAATAGGAGGGTATATATTAGTTGTTACTGCCATTTATCATCTCTCCTTTTATCTCTGCGGGCGACCGCGTTTAGTTCTCCCATGAACCGGGTCCCGCGCTTTTATTTATCTTTTTTATGATTGTCATCAATTGCAGTATATATATGAGATGGAACTTCTACATCATGAGCTTTAGCCCATTTATTAAATTCACTAGTCATATACCAATCTCCATGTAGGTCTACAAAATAAGTTTCTGCTAATTTTAATATAGTATCTATATTTTCTGGTTGATGACTCATAATCATTAATAATTGTATTCTTAAAGTATCTTTTCTTGTCTCTGCTGTTGTTTCAATTAATTTATCAACACTTTTTATAAACATATTAATTCTTTCATCAGTGTCTTTTTTATATTCCATTTGTATTTCTTTTTGATTTTTCATAGCTTCAGTAAAATCTTTTCTTGCTTTTCCTTCATATCTTAATATTTCTTGATGAGTATATTCAGTTTGTTTATCTACATAAAAAGAAATAATTAATAAAACAATTCCTAGAGCAGCAAATAAACTATAAGTTAATTCTGGGGAAGTGTTAAAAACTTTTGTAATAAAAGTTGCTAATATACCAACAGCCGCAATGACGCCAGCAATTCTTCCCCAAATTTTAACTATATCACTCCAAACAGATGGGGTTTTATTTGCGTTATTATCCATATTTTCATACCTCCCATCTTTAAGAATTTATTTTTATTTCCTATCTTACTAAATAATATAAAAGTTTGGCTAGATAAATTATTTATATCAGACCAAATAAAAAGAAGATAGATAACAAAAGCTATCTATCTTGGTATCATTGAAAAATAATAGTATACTTTATCTTCTTTAGCATCTTCATCTTTAATAAAGTCTTTACTAAATTTAGCATAATATTCTACATTATCTTTAAATAAATCCTCATAATCATTATATGCAGAGTTCATTACAATCCAGAAATCCACTGGTCTAATATCTTCATATCCATATTGAGTTCGAACCCCCTCTGTTTCTTCAAGAGTCCACTTCATTCCATGAGGTTTCATTTGCTCTATTAAATGTCTTGCTTTTTCTTCATTTAAAACTCTACCTTCTGCTATTTCATATAATTTTATTTCTATATCATCAAGGTCTTTATCCATATGTTCTAATATTTCACAAATCCATTCAGAAAGTTCTTCTTTTTTATGGTCATTGTCAGAAGATATAATTTTTTGAATATATTTTTTAATCTCCATTTTTAATATTTTCCACCTTTCTTAATATTTCATTGAGTAGTCGATTTTGATAATCAAGCTTGCGCTCCATATCAATAGTAATTGCATCTAATTTTTGTGTTTGTTTTTCATTCTCTTCATAAGAATGTAAAGAGATATATGACAAAAGCACAGTTAATAAATCTAATGCATCTATATTTCTAGTTGTATTATCCATTAAATACTTTCAGGTGCGGCAATGGTTGCTCTAGGGCTCACACAACTAAGAACTACGAATTGTCCATCTGGATAATTAACATTCCCATTCCCATATATAATAGGATATCTTACTCTTGTATCTAATTGATTAGCATACATAGTATTTCCAGCCTTGCATAACACTGGAATATTTCCTATAGTAGTCTGGATAAATACTGGAAGATTCGCGGTTGCCGCAACATTATTACATATTACAAGTCCATAAGTTTCTGCATTTATAAGATTTTTAACTGTTCTATTAGGAATTAAAACAACTCCTGTATCAGTTGTTTCCACATTAGAACATAAAATAGTTTTACAATTCATATTCAATTCTCCTTTCCTAAAAATAAAAAAGGGGACGTAGCTTTCGCATTCGTCCCAAACTCAACTTGCAAAAGCAAGGAAATTACAAAGTTAATTATTAATATAAAGAATTACATCCGCATCCAGTATAGCAAGGTGGATTTAATACATATCTACCTTGAGAATTTAATATACTATCTGTTGAATTTTGAATTGCGGCAGTAATTGTAGCTGTTTGATTAGCATTTGATAAGGCATCTCTTGTAGTTTGTAATTTATCACTTAATTCTCTAATATAGTTGTCTTGAATCATTTGTCTAGTTGCGTTATTTTCTTGAACTACTAAATTTCCAATTGCGGCAATACTATTGCTCATTTGTTGAGACATATCTTTCATGCTTACTAAATTATTATAAGCAGAAGTTAATACTGTGTCAGTAATTCCACATTGTCCTTGAGCTAAACCTCTAATAGCTCCATCTTGACTTTGGAAGTATAAAGAATTTTGTAAATCACTTTGTCCTAAAGCAGTAGCTCCTTGACTTCCCCAGAAACCACCATTTCCACCAAATAATAAGATGAAAATAATAATTAATGAGAAAATACCCATAGAACCACCAAATAGTCCATCGCCATTATTTCTAGTTAATGCTAATACATCAGCTGCTGACATTCCTGTAGTTTCTCCCATTTTTCTTTTCCCCTTTCCTTAAAAATAAAATAATATATATAATAAAAAATTAGTATAAACTAACTTTTATTACCATTGATTAAACTAAACATTTGCGCTAATTGTTCCTTTGAAATCCCGCGTTCATTACACATCTTTGCGATAGCTGCAGCCTTCTCTTCATCAGGCTTACTATTTATTTGATTAAAAAGTTGTAACTGTTGCGGATTTAGTAGACTTACTAACGCTTGTTGTGGTTGGTTTGACATCATTACTTGTGACATCAGATTTTGTAGATTGAACATTTATCTTTCCCTCCAATTCTTTTAATTTGTTCTCAAGTTCTTCAATTTTTAAATCTTTCTCGTCCTTTGGAATTATAATATCGTAAGATTTACTAATACTTCCATCTATTTCCTTAATAGATATCTTAGCTTTAGGTTCATCAATAAATAAAGTTCTTTTAGTAACTATAATATTACTAATATCTTCATTTTGATTAACAAATTTAACTTCAGTATCTGAGGAATTAGACGTATTAATAATATTTTGAACTGGAGTTTGTTGATTCATCATACCTTGACTATATTGTGCTATCATGTTTTCAATATTATCCTTTTGTCGATATAATTGATTTATCATATTATTATAGTTATATGGCATAAATCTCCCTCTCCTTTCTATTTAACAACGAAAAAAAGCCACGTAATAGGAAATAAATTATCCTACTACGTGGCTATATATAACATTGTTAATTTTATATACTCATAGTATCTTTTTCAATCCATTTCCCTTTAATTATAATTTATAAAAAAGAAGATATAAAATATCTTTCCTTTTCATGTATATATAAAACTATGCTTAAATAAATTATCAAGTTTGTCCCAAATTTTGTAAAAAATTTTTTAATCAGTAATTTTTTTTGTATATTCTACTGTTAAGACAATATCTGATACACCGAAATTATTTGTTTTGTAAAATATAAAATCTACATCTGAATTTGTTACATTCAATCTATAGCTAGCACTACTATTATATTGTGGTTGTGAATAATTTATTGGGTATCTTTGACCAGTTGTAACAAAATATGAATGTGTTTCGTCAACTGTTATGTATGAAATATTGCTTAGATTAAGATGTTTTGTCCAATTATAATCTGTTATCTTAATGTTTACATTAAAAAATTCAAATGTTTTTCTATAAATAGGTTTTCCGTTTGTCCATACTTTATTGGTCTTTGTTTCAGTTGTAGAATATATATCTTTATAGGCTGTATCGCCTAAGGTCATATTAGTTCCACTAATAATTAAATCTTTATTAATTTGCATAAATTCGCCTTAATAGACTTACTTCCACGAAATGTTTTAGGCGGTTCTTCGCCATATATAAGCAGTGTAATAAGGTTGTAGATTGTTATGTGGTTGATTTCCACCTGTTTTTTGTATTTTACTTGTGTCTGAAAAATCTCCTGTTACAGTAGCTGCATAACTCAAACCATTAAAAGGGTCACTATTTCCGTAGGCAAGTCTAAAGGTATGTGAATGTGAAGGCATTTCATCAATTATTAGTTTATGCGTCTTTTCACCACCAGTTTTACTAACAGTTCCAAAGTCAGTATCATTTTCATCTACACCTACGATACATCTACCTTTGATACGTTCCCACGTGCCACCAAATAGGACAGCAGGTGAGACAGTTGAGATAGTCATATAAATTGACCCAATAGGGTAAACTAAGTCTACGTTTATTTGCATAATTATTCGACAATTTAATATCTAAGTAATCTTATGCTATTCTTTTCCAAACATAAACCCCATAATAGTAAGGGTAGTATGCTTGTCCACCACCAGTATTGTCTGTTCCCATTCCAACAGCCCCTGCAGAACTATTACAAGCAACACCATAAAAACCTCCAGATGAAGCACCACAGTTTCTCATACTTGAAATATAATGATTATGACTTGGTATACTAGATACTGGAATTTTATGTTGGGCAGATGTCCCTCCTAATATACCTGGACTACTACTTACTATCTTTAAATATGCATCATCAACAATCTGAGTCCATTTACCACCAAAACTAACTTCAGGTGATATAGTACTTGTTGTTATATATAATGCACCAATAGGGTAAATAAAATCTAAATTTATTTTCATATTGTTTGTTAAGTTATTGTCTTATTTTGTCTAGTTTATTTTATAACCAACTACTTTTATAATAGAAACATTATTTCCATCTCCATATAAAACTCCATTAGGAGAAACACGAGTTTCACATTGTCTACCTGAAATAGTTTTTATAGTGTTTCCACTTATTAACATAACTTTTCCCTGTATCCAAAATCCATTGTCATAATTAGAAGGAATTAATATTACTATCGAAACTGATTTTCCATTTGGATTTTCTACTTTTACGCTACTATAATAATTTTGATTTTGTCTATAAAAAATTTCAATATAATTATAATTAGCGCTATCATCATTAAGAGTTACATTTCCAGTTGTGTTTCCATTAAATAAAACAGTTCCTTTTAAGCCAATAATATTATTATTTATTTGTTTAAAGTTATCTTCAAAAGATAAATTATTATAAACAATTAAATCACTATTAATTTTCATAAACTAGACCTCCTTTCTCATAAGAGATTGGAGCGGAAGACAATAGACTTAAGCCATTGCCTCCCTTCTGATTGAAAGTTGACCAACTAAAGTTAAACTTGTAGTTGACCTCCTTCCATAAAGTGTGTGTGTGTGTGTGTTATTAAACATTGTTGACCATTTGCTTAATAAACTATTCACTAGGATAGTGAAAGATTTTAAATACCTTCCACCATCCTTTCTGTTATATTTACAAGAGAAGTTAGAATATGATTTATTACTAAACCATAATTCCTCCTTCCTTGTGTTTTGGCGCGTAAGCGCCATTGATTGATTGATTGATTGATTGATTGATTGATTGATTGATTGATTGATTGATGTTACCATAATCTCTCTAAAATCTCCTTTCTCTCTATATAATAAATGCGGCGGGAGCCGGTGTAGGATTACCTACCCTAGCTCATCCCCAGTAAAGACCGACGGCCGCATTATTCAGCTGTAAATAAATAACTTTCAATCCAGTTATCATAAACTTGACAGAAGAATTTATTACCGCTAGCATCACTTGTAAATGTTAAACCAAACATAGTGTTTAAATCACTTGCACTAACACCGCTTGATTGATAAACAACTACTCCTTCAGATTCTGGATCTGTACATCCATAAGGTAAATACCATACTGATAAATAATAAGTATTTTCTCCTGTTCTATCTAAGTTTATCATTCTGTTTGCAGTTCTAATGTCATTTGGAATTAAATCAAATAAATACATTCTAACTTTATTTTCATTATATCCAGCAACATTTACATTATTTAAAACTTCCCAATTACTTACTTGAGTATCCCAAACACTTGCACTTGAAACTGCTCTTACACATTTCCATAATTTTAAATCATGGATAACATAGTCTCCAACTGCATAAGTTTGTTCATCACTATGAGTGTCTACATCAATACCTAAAATTCTTCTTAAAGCATTGTCTAGGGCTAGCGTAGCTCTTACTGATGGATACATATTATTACCATAGTTTACACTATTGTCATCTCTATCAATTTCAGTAACCTTATTATCTATAACCTCACAAGAGAATCTTAATTTGTCTTTTAAGTTATCTTGATAGAAAATTGTTGCAGTTAACTCTAAGTCACTATTTAAAAACTCTTCTGTACCATAGTTAGATACTTGATAAGCATTTGACATTTCAGTTAAATCATATGTAATAGTATCAATACCATAATAAATCCAATTTGAATCATATAGGTAAGGAACATTTAAAGCTTGAACTTCTGCTAAGTTAGCAGCACTATATTCAATTCTAGTTGTTCTTTTATACCATTTACCATTTTCTAAGTCAATTTCATCATAATATTTAACTCCATTATCCACATTAGCAAGACCGTAAGTACTAATTATATTACCATTTTTATCTGTATATGGAATTGTTAATGCGTAATCAAAGTAGCTTTCATATACATCATCATTAACTGCTTCCCAAGTTAAATGGCAACATAAGTTTTCGATATCACTAGTAGCAACTACCATATAACCATCATTTTCTGCAACATAGTGTTTTTTATGAGTATCATTAATTAAAGTATCAGCCCATTCAGATGAAGATACAGTATTTAATAAAGTAACTGATGATGAAGTAGTAGGAGCATCTTCACTATATCCAACCCTTCCTACTGATGAAGCTGTTTTATTATAAATAGTATAAACTTCTCCACCTAATACTTTAAAGTATATTACATAGAATCCAGTTCCTGGTGTAATAGCACCATTTGAATCAATAGTATATCCAGTTAAAATTTGATCTCCATCTATATCAAATTGATTCATACCAACTGAGAATAATGCAGATGGGTTAGATACTACAATGGCACCAACTTGTTCAGCTATATATACTACTTGGATATCATCATCAATAGCTGGAGTTCCTGTTGTTATTGCGATACCATAATCAGCTAAAGTAATTTCTTCATTACTTAATTGCCATTGATTAGCAGAATAACTAATTGCAATAGTATCTCCAATTGATTCAGAACCTGTTGTAGTAATACCATAAGAACTAATTGAAATAAAATTATTATTTATTTTCCAAGCATTATTGTTATAATAAATAACGATACTTGTTCCATTTACTTCAGTTCCTTTAGTTGTAATACCATATTGACTCATAGTTACATTTGAACCATTTAATTGCCAGTTACTTCCATTATATGTAAATATATATGAATTAGGTTCTTCATCTACTTTACTAATAAATGTAGTTTCATTAAAAGATTGAATAACATTTGATGTGTCTTCTCTACTAATATTAGCAGCATAAGTAAATGTATAAGTTCCTGTTGTTTTATTTACATAATTAGCAAAAGTTGTTTTATTCAATGAATAAACTAATGCTGAATCATAGCTAATAACTGGAGTATAAATAAAATCATATGTTCCAGATGTAGAAATTTGATTTTTAAAAGTGCTAGCATTAACAGTAACTGCTGTAACACCAGTAGTTCTTAAGTTATAAGTTAATTTTTCTTGAATAGTAGATGATGAAGTCGCACCAATGATATTTCTTAAGTTTGCATATCCATCTGAGATATCTAATTCTCCTCCAGAAGTACGATATTGCCAAGTGTCATTATCAGTAATACCTTCAGAAGAACTTAAGTTATCAGCTAATCCAACTGTAACTCCAGGATAGTTTCCATCTGGGTCAATAGCAGGATATACTTGTTGCTCATGTTCAGCATCTCTATAGAATTTAATTTCTGCCATATTACTTTTTTATCTCCTCTCTTAAATTTATGAAATAGAATAGAACAAATTAGTAGTAATTTGGTCTTCATCTATAAAACCTTTTCCTTTTTGTGCGGCAGCCGCCTTTTTATAGGTAATTCCAGATTTATAGAATCCAACATCTCCGCTATGTTCTACTCCTGTTAAATAATATTCTGTTCCATCAACCGCATCTGAAACAGTTGTAGATGTAGCAATAAAATCTTCAAACATACTATCAATAGTAGTTTTATTATAAAATACTGTTAAATCATCTCCAAGTTTTTCAAATCTTTCTTGCGCAGGAACATAAAAATATTCATCATATTGTTTTACTGCACTTGGATTTGCGGTAGGGATAACATAAAATGCGTCATTTTGAATATCTTCAGTTGGTAAAGTATTTCGAATAATAAATTTAACTGAACCAGCTATACCTTGAGGCCCTCTGATATTAACAGTTTCGACTTCAGGTAGTCCTTCCTTGCTAGGAGTCCAAGATAAATCTCCAGTCGCACTTACACTAGGAGTATACCATCCGCCATCTTCAGAAAAGTAAGAAATACTATAACTAACTAAGGTGCTATCATCATTATATTTATAAGTAGTTTTAATCCATAAAAATTGTCCTTGTTCAGGAGCTATAAATTCATCAGACCATTCTCCGATAGGAATAGTTTCACTACTATTACTTGCTTGGTATTGAAATGATGTTGAAACAACACCTCTACCATCTTCACCTCTTGCGTATACATCTACATCTATAACGTTTGAAGCTAAGGTAGTTCCCATCACTGTACTCATAATTAATTATTTCCTCCTTCCTGAGCCTCAGGCCAAAGAGTAAATAGTTTAGGTCCGTCTTTATCATATCCTACTAGAGTAGTATCTCCATTAAGTTCGATTTCGTACCAATAAACTCTAGACTCTTTTTTAAGGCTATCTCCTAATCTTGTTTCTTCAGAAGTAAGATTTATTTTTACTTCCACTGTGTTTTCTTCTATATCAACTCTCTTTGAAAATAATACGTCTGTATAATCTCCATTTGAGCATATATAAAATTTTAAATAATCTCCAGTCTTAAAATAATCTGAATTATTAGCAACAATAATTGAGATTGCATCTCCACGGTTACAGTAAATATTTTTATCTTCTATTTTAAACATACTCTATTTACCTCCTATCCTATTGAATAATACAATCCTAAAGTTACCTCTCTGTCATCTACAGTTAATCTTCCACCTTCTGATGATACTGAAGTCTCATATTTAACACCTTTAAATGTATTAGATAATCTAGTATTATACATTTGAGAAGCACTTGATGCGGCAGTATCTGTTACACCTGTTAAATAATAAGTTTGATTTGCAGTTGCTAATTGAGTAGCAACGTTTCCTGGTTGAGGTGCATATAAATCAGTAGTTGCACTACCTACTTGAATACTACCAACCTTAGCTCCAGAAGTTAATGTTTGAGTAACAACAATATCACTATCAGTTAATTTACTATCTAAAGCAGATTTAATTACTTTATTTTGAACTGGATTTGTACTTGAGCTTGATAAAGAACTATCTATAACAGTCTTATTAGCTCCAGTATCAATTCCGTCTAATTTAGTCTTATCTGATGTAGACATTAAACCATGAACACTTGTTGTAGCATCATTATAAGTTGTGTCTGAACCAGGTATTCCTAAATTAGTAATGTCACTTTTTTCAACAGCGGCTGCGGCAGTGACATGTCCTTCGCTATTTGTAGTGATTTTATATAGTCCACTTGAGAAAGCAGAACCTTTATTAGTTACAGCATGTTTATATGCAGCAGCTCCATAATCTCCTCTATATGCAGTACTACTTGTACTACCTAGAGTTAAATTACTTGTACCTGCACCAATATTCGTTCTTGCATTTGATTTTTCAGTATCTGTTAAACCTTGACTAGCAACAGTACTAACAGCCTTAAAGTTTCCTACATTTCCTAAACCAACATCTGATTTAGTTACATTATGAGGATTTCCGCTTGTAACTAAACTATGTTCATAAGCAGCTTTTCCTCTATCACCACGATACGCTGTAGAGCTTGTCTCTCCCAATGCTAGACTTGCACTTATTTCTACATAAGCACTTCCGCTCCATCTATAAGTTAAATTCGTATCAAGAGCAATGTAAATTTTTCCAGTCTCACCTGTAACAGGAAAACCAGCTTTATTCGTATATTCTAAAACATCATCTACATAGCTAGGTAATTGTTCAGCAGGAACTTTACCATTGCTATCTAGCTCAGCTAGACCACTTGACGCACCTTTTAAAGATGTGTCAAGTTTATTAGCTAATGCAGAATATATTGCTTTTGATTGTACTGGATTTGTACTACTAGAAGAAATTGATGTATCTACTAAAACTCTAGTAGCTTGTTCAGCAATTCCATCTAATTTACTTTTATCAGTCGAACTCATTAATCCAGCAGCGTCAGTTGTAGCAACTGGTAGGGTAATACTTCCATTTCCGCCATTCTTAGTGATTTGGATAGTTTGCCCATCAAGAGATAAGCCATAAGTAAAATCTACGCCATCAATTTGAACTCTTGTTGTTCCATTATCTAAATACAACTTGTGAGTATCAGTAGTAAATACTAATCTACCATCTTTTTTAGTAAGACTATCTAATTGACTAGCAGTAACTCTATAAAATTGTACTTGTGCCATATTCTCTATCCTCCTTTATATTCTACTATAAATTTTAGAATTATTCCATTGTTTGCCAAGTTAATAATCCGTCTGCGTATGATTTAGCGGCAGCTTCTGCATCTGAAGCAGCTCCAGCGGCATCATAATTACTTGCTAATCCATCTGCGTATGATTTAGCATTAGTTTCAGCAGCACTTGCACTTCCAGCAACATCATAAGCAGTACTTGCAGTATAAGCAGCGCTTCCTAATCCATGAACACTAACGTCTGCACCATCAACAGAGATTGTTCCGTTTGTAGAACCTTCAACTACGCTTTGTACTGCACTATCAGCTAAAGCACCTTGAGCAGCTGTTGCATAGTTTCCAGCTAAACTATCAGCATATTTTTTAACTCCATAAATTGTATTATCACTTGCAGTATCTTCATTAGAACCGATAACTTCTGATTTAGCAGTTGCGGCAGCACCTGATGCATCGAATGCACTTGTATTAGCATAAGCAGCTGAACCTAAACCATGTACGCTTACTTCATCTCCGTCTACGCTAATAGTACCATTAGTAGCTCCTTCTGAAACAGATTGAACTGCAGTATCAGCTTTTCCTAATGAAGTAACGATTGAGTCAGCTAATTTGTCAGTAGTAACTGCATCATCAGCTAATTCAGTAGTACCAATAGAACCAGCTACGATAGTAGCACTAATTTCATTAGTATTACTAATTGCTAATTGAACTTGTGCAGCGCTTTGTGCAGCTGTATAAGCATCTACTAAGTCAGCAACATTAATATAAATTGGATTTGCTTGATTAGCAATTGTTAATTCAATATAAGTCCCAGCAGGTTGTCCTTGAGGATCTACTACAACTTGACCACTAGTAACTACTAAATCTTTAGGAATATTAATAGTTCCAATTGTACTTCCATTTTGAGTTAATGTATAAGCTTTTAAGTATCCTTCTGGAGTTGATTCTGTAACTGTTACAGTATAATCAGTAGCAGCTGGTACACTAACATATAAACCTTCTTCTCCACTTACATCACTTAATTGTAGATTATTTCCAGCTTTTCTAGAAATTTTAACTGCGATTTCATTATCATTTGTGATAGCAATAGAGTTATCTTTTGCTTCAACTTCAGTTAAGTAATTAGATAAATCTTGGTCAGATAATTCGATTTCACCTAAATAAAATTTATTTTCATCTGTTACATAATAAAAGTTATCAGCATTTTTTGTAGCTGCAGCATATTGTGCGGCAGTACATTTAATAAATTGAATCATTTTCTTTCCTCC
>Ga0256407_10003815_pt1 | contig 26124 bp, 20 predicted proteins | sample RumenRJG_04DNA_FD_193489 | JGI IMG/M metagenome (GOLD analysis project Ga0256407, IMG submission 193489) | Bovine rumen microbial communities from Lethbridge, Alberta, Canada - RJG_04 | ecosystem: Host-associated > Mammals > Digestive system > Stomach > Rumen | place: Canada: Alberta... | reverse complement strand
GAAACTGTCCCGTGTCACCCTAAGGTTTTAAGAGATTATTTTTTTCGGATACAGTATACAGTATACAGTTTTTTTAGGGAGCTCATTATTGGCTCTTGATTCAAGGAGCAAAGACATAAAGAGGTTTCCGATTATTTTACAAATATAAGTTATTATATATATAATATATATATTATATATATAATAAAAAATTATGGTCAATTTTTTCAGTGCAGCTGAGAAAACTGTATACTGTATAACTGTATCAAAAGGCATATTGCGAACTGTCAAAAAAGCCTACAAAACACTTGTTAAGCGTGCGTGCTTTTTTGCGTGTCTTTTTTGCTTTTTAATTTGCTTACCTCCTATTTTATTCGTAAATTTGCACTGTCAATCAACCGATACACCTGCCGACGGTCCGGAACGAAGGGAGATGTTAGAAGGTCAGCAACGATGTGGCACAAGATGAGCTCCGATGTGGCACAAGACGGCCGCCGATGTGGCACAAGATGACCGACCTACCGGGAGGGCGACAAAAAGCAAAAAACCGATGTTTAACTAAAAATTCAAAGCAATTATGGCAACAAAAAAGATTCCTTATCAGTACTACCTGCGACAGGACAAGTCGAGCAACCCGCGCAAGAGCGGCAAGTACTACGCCAAGCGATTCAACCCCACGGTGCTGGGCACCCGCGGACTGGCTGAGCACATGATCGGTCACGGACTCATAGCTGAGCGCAGCGAGGTGGAGGACGTGCTGAACGCACTGCAGACGTGCATACCAGAGCTGCTGCAGCAGGGCATGAACGTGAAGCTGCAGGGACTGGGCACCTTCCGCGCAACACTCAGCGGACGTGGCGCAGAGAGCGAAGAAACATCAGAGAGGGGTTTTTATAGTTTTTGTTAAAAGTAAAAAGGTAAAAGAAATGATGAAGAAACGAATCATTGAGATTGCGGTGAAGATGCTAGTAGCCGCACTCACCGCCTTCCTGACCGCCATCACCACCACGAGTTGCATGGGCAGAGGACCGTTCTGAAAATGAGAAATCCGCTCTGTAGCACAAAGGCTACGGAGCGGTTTTATTGTATTTTGTCATAAAAATGACTGGAATTATTCCCACTCTATAGTTGCGGGTGGCTTTGACGAGATGTCGTAACAGACGCGGTTGACGCCACGCACCTTGTTGATAATCTCGTTCGAGACCTTCGCCAGAAAGTCGTAGGGCAGATGGGCCCAGTCGGCCGTCATGGCGTCAGTAGAGGTAACGGCACGCAGGGCAACAGGGTTCTCGTAGGTACGCTCGTCGCCCATGACGCCGACACTGCGAACGGTGCTGAGGAGGATAGCACCAGCCTGCCACACCTTATTATATAATGTCTGACCATCAGCGTCGACATATTCACGCAGTCCGCGGATGTAGATATCGTCGGCATCCTGCAGGATGCGTACCTTTTCACGGGTGATATCACCCAGAATGCGTACGGCAAGGCCTGGACCGGGGAAAGGATGGCGCTCGATGAGATGCTCAGGCATTTCGAGCTGACGACCCACGCGGCGCACTTCGTCCTTGAAAAGCCATTTTAGCGGCTCGCAGAGCTGGAGGTGCATCTCCTTGGGCAGTCCGCCCACGTTATGGTGACTCTTGATAACCTTGCCGGTAATGTTCAGCGACTCGATGCGGTCGGGATAGATGGTGCCCTGAGCGAGCCAACGGGCATCGGTAATCTTCTTGGCCTCGGCATTGAACACCTCGACGAAGTCGCGGCCAATAATCTTACGTTTCTGCTCAGGTTCGGTAACGCCTGCAAGGTCGGCGAAGAACTTCTCGCTGGCGTCGACGCCAATTACATTCAGACCCAGACAACGGTAGTCGTCCATGACCTGCTGGAACTCGTTCTTGCGCAGCATGCCGTGGTCGACGAAGATACACGTCAGACGGTCGCCGATGGCCCTGTTGAGCAATACGGCAGCAACACTGGAGTCGACACCACCTGAAAGGCCGAGGATGACGCGGTCGTTGCCTAATTGTTCTTTCAGTTCAGCAACAGTCGTATCGACGAACGAGGCGGCACTCCACTCCTGCTTGCTTCCGCAGATGCCTACCACGAAGTTCTTGAGCAGTTGCTTACCCTGAGTGGTATGATATACTTCCGGGTGAAATTGTACTGCCCAGACAGGCTGGTTCGTAGATGCGAAGGCGGCGTTCTGAACGTCCTTCGTAGAACCGATAACCTTGAAATCGTTGGGTATAGCCGTAATGGTGTCGCCATGTGACATCCACACCTGCGAACCTTTCTCGAAGCCCTTGAACAGAGGATTGTCGAGATTGATGGTTTCGAGGTTGGCACGTCCATACTCACGCGAATCGGCCTTTTCGACCTTGCCACCCAGCGTGTGAGAGATAAACTGAGCACCATAGCAGATGCCCAGCACGGGCACACGGCCTACAAACTGCGAGAGGTCAACCTTAAACGCCTCGGGGTCGTGGACCGAGTAGGGCGAGCCACTGAGGATGACGCCAATGACGTCGGCATCGTCCTGCGGGTACTTGTTGTAAGGCAAAATCTCACAGAAGGTGTCCAGTTCGCGCACTCTGCGGCCTATGAGCTGCGTGGTCTGCGAACCGAAATCTAAAATGATAATCTTTTGCATCGTTATATGTTTTGACAGAAATTACTCGGAAATGGACTTTTGGAATTCCTCGGCCTCATCTAACGTCTCTATCTTACCGACATCCATCAGACGCAGGTCGTCCTTGACACAGCCGACGATGTGGGCACGATGGCAGACGGAGAGGTAGAAGTCGATGATGGGGAAACGGTCAGGGAAACGGTCCATGAGAGGAAACAGGCGGGGAGAGAAGGAATGGATACCGCTGAAGGCAAACATATTCAACTCTTCGCCATGCTGTGACAGTCCTGTGCGACGGACGTATTCATAAGGACTTTTTATCTCACCCGTTTCAATATTCTTCCAACCCATCAGGCGCATGGCATTGTCGAACAGCAGGTAACGCTTGGTCTTGCGGCGACTGACCAGCAATACAGCATCTTCGTCGGGCTGGTGCTGGCGGGCGAACCAGTCGTAGTTGACATTGTCGAGGATGTCAACGTTATGTATCAGGATGGGCGCATCGTGAAACAGCGCCTGGGCCTTCTTCAGTCCCCCACCCGTCTCTAACAGCTGGTCGCTCTCGTCACTGAAATGAACCAGCGGAGCATAGTCCTGCTGGCGAACATGGTCGATAATCTGCTGGGCAAAGTGATGGACGTTCACGACAAAACGGTCGTAGCCATAATCCATCAGGCGTCGAAGGTTGATATCCAGCAACGGACTTCCTCCTACAGGCACCAAAGCCTTGGGCATGGTGTCGGTCAGGGGTTTCAGTCGCGTCCCCAAACCCGCAGAAAGAATCATCGCTTGTTTCATATTCTTTGTTTCAGGTTGCAAAGGTACAAAATAAATAAGAAAAAAGAGAGAAAAAAGTGTAATTATTACTATCTTTGCACAGAAATATAGAAAATCAACCAAAAAAATAACATGAAACTACTTTTACTTTTCCTAACCACACTATGTTGTGGGAGCATGAGTGCTCAAAACCTTGTGATTAACGAACTGATGCAGTCGAACGTCGAGTGCACGATGGATGACATTCACGAATTTCCAGACTCGTGGGTAGAGTTGTATAACCCCACAGATGCAGCCATCAACCTGGGAGACTACAAGATCTACAACAAGAAGGACAAGCCAAAGAAAGCCTGGCAATTGCCTGATAAAACGATAGCAGCCAAAGGTCACGCCATCATTTACTGCGACAAGGAAGAGAAGGGTCTGCACACCAACTTCCGTCTGGAGTCTGGCAAGGGCTGTCAGGTGTATCTGTTTAAAGGTAAGGAGACAGAACCCATCGATAGTCTGCCTGAGGCGCTGAAGAAGATGCCCGCTCCCGATGTGGCCTATGGTCGCAAGACGGATGGTGCCGACAAGTGGGGCTATCAGCTGACGCCGACCCCTGGTGCTGCCAACACAGGTGAAACCACGACAGCCAAAAACATCCTCGGTACTCCCGTATTCAGCGAGTTGGGTCGCGTTACCTATGGCGGCAGTGCCATCAGCCTGGAGCTGAGTCTGCCCGAAGGTGCTCCTGAAGGTGCCGTTATCCGCTATACCACCAATGGTAGTGAACCGACAGCCACCAGCACCCAATACACGCAACCTATCAAAATCACCCAAACGAAGGTGATTCGTGCCAAGCTGTTCTGCGACGGCTGGCTGTCGCCCGTCAGCACGGCCCAGTCGTATATCTTCCACCCCAGAACGATGACTGTGCCCATCTTCTCTGTCCAGACCAACGACAAATATCTGAACGATGCAGAGATTGGCCTCTTCGCCAACAACAAAAGCAAGGAAGACAAGAAGACGCACGACTGGCGTCGTCCCGTCAACATTGAGATGTTTACCAGTGAAGGCCAAGAAAGCGCCTTCAACCAGCTCAGCGAGACCCGCATCCAGGGCGGACAGTCACGCGCCAATGCCCTCAAGTCGATGGTGTTCTATGCCAACAAGCGTTTCGACCCCGACCACAAGCGCTTCTCGTATGAGTTCTTCCCCGATCAGAAGCCTGGCATCACGGAGTTCAAGTCGTTCTCGCTGCGCGATGGTGGTAACGACTTCGGCGACCTGTACTTCCGCGACCTCATCATCCAGCGCACGATGGCCGGCCACGTAGACATGGACTGGCAGGCTGGTCACACCGCCGTGCTCTACATCAACGGTGAATACATGGGTATGCTGAACATCCGCGAACGTTCGAACGAGGACAACATCTACAGCAACTACGATGGTCTGGAAGAGCTCGACATGGTGGAGATTGAAGACGAACACGTGAATGGTGAACACCTGTTCCATGAGGAGCTGAAGGAAGGAACTGCTGATTTCTACGAGGCTTTCAAGACATTCTATAGCCAGACGGGCCATACCAAGGCTGAATACGAAGAGTGGATAGACGTCAGCGAATACCTGAACGTGATGGTTATGAACCTCTTCTATGGTAACGTCGACTTTCCAGGCAACAACTGCGTGCTGTGGCGTCCTAATGAGGAGGCAAAAGTGGACCTGCCCAAGAGATTCCGCGTGATTGTCAAGGATACCGACTTCGGACTGGGACTCTATGGTAGGAAGAGCGATTTCAACACCATCGACCTGCTCTATAACCCCAGCAAGTATCCCGATAGCAACTGGGCCTTCAGCGAACCTGCAACCAAGCTCATCAAGAACATGCTGGCGGACAAGGAACTGAGGGACCTGTTCATCGACAAGTGCTGTGTCTTCATGGGTGACTTTATGAATGCCCAAGGAACGGGTGAGACGATTGATGCCATCAAGGCTGAATCATTGGATGAGTTTGTGGCCCACCGCGCTAAATACAATACTTGGGGAGGAAACAGCCGTGAAGAGATTATCAACAAATTCGAAGATGCCAAAAAGTGGTTGGCAGGATATACTGAGAAAGACTGGTGGGGCAACGTCACTGCAACATACCAGCCTCGTACAGACTACTTCCTGAACCATCTGAGCGGCCAATGGAACCTCGGTACAGCCATTCCTGTAACCATCAACAAGAACGTTGCCGATATGCCAGATTCAGTTACGGTCAACGGCATCAAGCTTTCTAAGGGTGTCTTCGACGGCAAGCTTTTCCCCAACCGTCAGCTGACCATCACAGCTAAAGCCCCCGAAGGAAAAGCCATCAAGGGCTGGAAGGTTACAATTACCCCCACATCAGGCAGCGCGCAGACCAAGGAGCATGAAGGCAGCGTATTTACAACTACCCCGAAAAAATGCAAGTCTATCAGCATTGAGGCAGTCCTCGGCGAAGCCAATGGCATCGAGAACGTTCTGGCATCAGACATCAAACGCCAGACATCAGACGTCTACGACCTGATGGGCAATAAGGTAACTACCCCGAAGGCCGGCAGAATCTACATCCAGAACGGCAAGAAAATCTGCTGGCGATAAACGTCGAAAAAACTGTAAGGTAAAAGGATTGGAAATTACCCAACGCTCGGTAGCGTTTGGGTAATTTTTTGTTCCCTATGACAGATGCGCACCTCAATGCCGAACTTCTCGTGGATATGCTCGGCTAAGTGCTGGGCACTATAGACCGACCGGTGCTGACCACCCGTACAACCGAAACAGAACATCAGCGAGGTGAAGCCACGCTGGATATAACGGCGCACATGGGCATCGGCCAGCTTATAGACGCTGTCGAGGAACGTCAGAATCTCGCCATCATCCTCCAAGAAGCGGATAACAGGTTCGTCCAAACCCGTCAGCTGTTTATACGGCTCATAGCGGCCGGGGTTATGGGTCGAACGGCAGTCGAAGACATAACCACCGCCATTGCCCGACTCGTCCTCAGGAATGCCTTTAGTATAAGAGAAACTATAGACACGCACCACCAGCGGGCCTTGGGCATCGTACTTTGAGAAGGTAGCAGGACCATCTTGTGGATGGGGCTTATAGGGGTTCTTGTCGGTAATCTTGTAGCCATCAGCACGACTGACAGTGGTCTGAACCTGCTGGAAGCGAGGCATCTCCGTCAACTGGCGCAGGATATCGGTCAGATACGGATAAGGGAAGTTGCGCTCGTCGAGCAACTCACGGATATTCTGCATGGCAGGCGGTATAGACTCGATGAAGTGCAGCTTGCGCTCGAAGAAGCCGCGGAAACCGTAGGCACCCAGCACCTGTAACTGGCGGAACAGCACGAAGAGCGACAGACGGTCGACAAAATGATGGGGCGAAGGTACTTCAGCAAACTGTTTCATAGCATTGTAGTACTCATAGACCAGTTCGCGACGTACTTTATAAGGATATTTGGCAGAAGCCTGCCAGAGAAACGATGCCAAATCGTAATAGTATGGTCCCTTGCGTCCACCCTGGAAATCAATGAAGAACGGATGTCCCTCACTATCCAGCATCACATTGCGAGCCTGGAAGTCACGATAGAGAAATCCCTGTGCATCATCTGCATTGGTCAGGTCCTTAGCCAACAGGCGGAAGTCGGCCTCGAGCTTCAATTCATGGAAATCAATCTCAGTGGCCTTCAGAAAACAGTATTTGAAATAGTTCAGGTCAAAGAGCACAGAATCGCTATTAAACGCCGGCTGTGGATAACAGTTGGTAAAATCGAGGCCATCGGCACCCGCCATCTGAATACGAGGCAACTCACGTATGGTGCGACGTAGCAGCTCCTGCTCTTTCAGCGTGTAACGGCCACCTGCCTCACGACCGCCACGGATGGCGTCGAACAGTGAGACAGAGCCCAAGTCTGTCTGGATGTAGCGTAACTCGTCATTGCTGACGGCAAGTATTGTGGGAACAGGCAACTTGCAATCAGTAAAGTGCTTGGCCAAATAGATAAAGGCATGGTTTTCGTCGCGGCTGGTACCCACACAGCCCACCACGCTCTTACCCTCAGAAGAGGTCATGCGATAGTATTCACGATTACTGCCACCTGCAGTCAACTGTTGCACATGTTGGGGGGCGGAGCCGCTCCACTGTTGATAGAGTTCTATTAATTTCTGCATACGTCTTTATTTTCTATGGTACCACACGAACGTCGGGCAACCTCTGAGGGGCCTTCACGCGGAAGGTCTGATATCTTTCTGTCGTTCCTTGAATGTCTTGAAAACGTCCCTGACCGATATTCAGCCGCAATGTCAGTAACAAGGGACGGCTATAGTGTTGCGTCACTTCGAAATACAGGTCACCACTGCCCACACGACGGAAGGTATAGTCCAACTCTGGCGTACGAACAACAGCCTCATTCCAACCATCAGGGATTCCCGGATGTAATACACAACGACGCTGCCGCACGTTCGACTGTATGCCAAACAATCCCTGCAACAGAGTACGGGCTACTACGGCCACACTATCCTTGGGCGACGCACTGTCATAGACATGGTGTAACAGCATATCCTTCAACTGACGGAATGCTTCCTCGTTGTTGCCACGAAGAAATTCCGACAACAGTGCTGAATCAGAGGCTGGCGACGATACCCACTGCGGAGCCGTTATGGATACCAGACCACTCAAGGCATTGATGTAGTTGTCCGAGGTATGAAACCAGTAGGTGGTCAACTGCTGGCGCTGACTGTCGTCCAAGTCCTCCAAAGCATCAACACCGAAATGTTCGGTGATCAGCGAGAAATTGAAGTCCGCTGGGGTATAGCGCTGCGCTGTCGCCAGCAGCGACAGACAAAGCATTAGGAGTATCACGCTTTTCCGTTTCACGGTGCAAAGATACAAAATAAAAATCGATTGTCATCACGACAATCGATTTTTTAAACAAACTACTTAAAAACTAATCTACTAAAACAAATCAAAAAAATATCTCTCTTAATTACTGTCAAATACAAGATGTCATAGACATGACGGTTATTTTTTCGGTGCAAAGATACATTATATTAAGGTAATACACAAAATTACCGAGTAAAAAGTACACTCTTTTTTGATAAAAATCAAGTAGGTGTCAACCATGAAAGGTCGGCACCTACTTTTTTGCTATGTGTAGTTTACAATTTTACATCATTCCACCCATGCCTGGGGCACCACCCATCGGCATAGCGGGTTCCTTCTCGGGCTTGTCGCAGATGAGACACTCCGTAGTGAGGAACATGCCAGCGATAGAAGCGGCATTCTCCAAAGCGACACGAGCCACCTTAGCGGGATCGATGACACCAGCCTCGCGGAGGTCCTCGTACTTGTCGAGACGAGCATTGTAACCGAAGTCACCCTTGCCTTCGCGAACCTTCTGTACAACCACGGCACCCTCCTCGCCAGCATTGCTGACAATCTGGCGCAGGGGCTCCTCGATGGCGCGGCAGATGATGTTGATACCTGTCTGCTCGTCGGCATTGTCACCCTTGACGTCAGCCAAAGCCTGCTGAGCGCGGATGTAGGTCGTACCACCACCGGCAACAACACCCTCCTCGATAGCTGCACGAGTAGCACAGAGCGCATCGTCAACGCGGTCTTTCTTCTCCTTCATCTCTACCTCGCTGTTAGCACCGACATAGAGCACTGCTACGCCACCAGCCAACTTGGCCAGACGCTCCTGCAGCTTCTCCTTGTCGTATGAAGAGGTGGTGAGCTCGATTTCCTTCTTGATCTGAGCGATACGATCCTGAATGGCCTGCTTGTCGCCAGCACCATTCACGATAGTTGTATTGTCCTTAGAGACTGTCACCTTGTCGCAAGTACCCAGCATCTCGAGGGTAGCCTGCTCCAGCTTCAGACCCTTCTCCTCGCTGATAACGACACCACCAGTCAGGGTAGCGATATCCTCGAGCATAGCCTTACGACGGTCGCCAAAGCCAGGAGCCTTGACAGCGCAGATCTTCAGACCACCACGCAGACGGTTGACAACCAAAGTAGTCAGAGCCTCTGAGTCAACATCCTCGGCGATAACGAGCAGAGGACGGCCACTCTCGGCAGCGGGCTGCAGGATGGGCAGGAAATCCTTGATGTTAGAAATCTTCTTATCATAGATGAGGATGTACGGATTTTCCATCACGCACTCCATCTTCTCTGAATCGGTTACAAAGTAGCCTGACAGGTAGCCACGATCAAACTGCATACCCTCGACCACACCGATGTGGGTGTCGCGGCTCTTCGACTCCTCGATGGTGATGACACCATCCTTAGAAACCTTACGGAAGGCCTCAGCCAGCAGCTTACCAATCTCTTCGTCGTTGTTGGCAGAAACGGTAGCCACTTGCTCAATCTTGTCGTAGTTGTCGTCAACGCGCTCGGCATTCTTCTGGATGAAGTCAACAACGCTCTTCACAGCCTTGTCGATACCACGCTTTAGGTCCATGGGGTTGGCACCTGCGGTGACATTCTTCAGACCCTCGGTAACGATGGCCTGAGTCAGGATGGTAGCAGTGGTCGTACCATCACCAGCATCGTCGCCAGTCTTAGAAGCCACACTCTTAACGAGTTGTGCACCGGTATTCTCAAACTTGTCCTCCAGCTCGATTTCCTTGGCAACGGTTACACCGTCCTTGGTAATCTGGGGAGCACCGAACTTCTTCTCAATCACAACGTTACGGCCCTTAGGACCGAGGGTTACCTTTACTGCGTTTGCCAACTGGTCAACGCCCTGCTTCATTGCGTCGCGGGCGTCAATATTGAATTTAATATCTTTTGCCATGGTTTTATTTTACTATTTGACTATTTACGATTTGACTAGTTTTATTTTACTATTTGACGATTTACGATTTGACGATTTACGATTTGACGATTTGACTATTTAATTGTGCAATTGTGAAATGGTCCAATTGTCAAATCGGCGATTATCCAATAATCGCCAAGACGTCGCTCTGACGCATCATGAGGAACTTTTCACCCTCAAACTCCAGTTCCGTGCCACTGTACTTGCCATACAGCACTTCGTCGCCAGCTTTCAGCACCATTTCTTCGTCCTTGGTACCCTGGCCAACAGCCTTAATCGTTCCGTGAAGAGGCTTCTCCTTTGCGGTGTCAGGAATAATAATTCCACCAATCTTTTCTTCTGCCGGTGCAGGCACTACCAGCACGCGGTCTCCTAATGGTTTGATGTTCATAATACGTTTTTATTTTAATGTTTGATGTTAAATTTTGTTTTTCGCTTTGCCAAAAGCGTGCCAAACACATAAAACTGACACTTTGGCAGACCAACTATTTGGTAGTTTCAAAAAAAAGCCTTATCTTTGCCGAACCGAATGAAATGAAATCAAACAAAAAACTCAATACTATTATGAAAGAATTTATGAAATATGTCTTGGCCACCATCACTGGTATCGTGTTGCTGGCTATCATTATGGGAGTCTTAGGCGCCATCTCGCTGGTTGGCCTGGCAGCTTCAAGCGCAGCAACTACACAGGTCGAAGAGAATTCCGTAATGACACTGGCACTTACCGGACAACTGGAAGAGCGTACACAAGACAACCCGCTGGCATCACTGACGGGTCAGGTGGCAGAAGGAATGGGACTGGACGACATCCTTGCAGCTATCAAAAAGGCAAAGGACAACGATAATATCAAAGGTATCTACATTGAGGCTGGCATTTTCTCTGCAGACACTCCTGCATCTTTACATGCTATCCGTGAGGCACTGCTTGACTTCCGCAAGAGCGGCAAGTGGATTGTGGCCTATAGTGACAGCTATACGCAGAGCACCTATTATCTGTGTAGTGCTGCCGACAAGGTATATCTGAACCCACAGGGTATGGTCGACTGGCACGGACTGGCCTCCAACCCTTACTTCGTCAAAGACCTGCTGGCAAAGTTTGGCGTGAAATATCAATTATGTAAGGTGGGCAAATACAAGAGTGCCCCCGAAATGATGACTGCTGACAAGATGAGCGATCCTAACCGCGAACAGGTGACAGCATACCTCAATGGTATCTGGCAGGTGATGCTTAACGAGGTTTCCAAGAGCCGTAAGGTCAGCGTCGACTCGCTGAATGCTTATGCAGACCGTTACGTGGCACTGACTGACCAAAAGGAACTGGTGCGCATGAAACTGGTTGACAAGTTGATGTATACCGATGAGGTAAAAGGTGAGATCAAGAAGCTATTGAAACTGGACAAGGATGACCACATCAGCCAGTTGTCGCTGAGCGATATGCAGGGTGTCAGAGGCAAGAAGGAAGAAGGCGACCAGATTGCCGTCTACTATGCTTTTGGCGACATTGTTGACTCTGAGACGGGTAGTATGTTGAACCAGAGTCATTCGATTGTGGCCAACGAGGTGTGCAAAGACCTTGAGAAGCTGATGAACGACGACGGCGTCAAGGCTGTCGTGCTACGCGTCAATTCTCCTGGCGGTTCAGCCTATGCCTCTGAGCAGATTTGGCATTCAGTCATGCAACTCAAGGCCAAGAAGCCCATCGTAGTATCTATGGGTGGCTATGCAGCTTCTGGTGGTTACTACATCAGTTGTGCTGCCAACTACATCTATTCCGAGCCTACCACCATTACGGGTTCTATCGGTATCTTCGGCATGTTCCCCGACTTCAGCGGACTGCTGACCGATAAGCTCGGTGTGAAGTTCGACGAAGTGAAGACCAACAAGCACGCCGCCTTTGGCACGATGGCCCGTCCGTTCAATGCCGAGGAACTGGCTCTGCTCGACCAGTATATCGGCCGCGGATACGAACTATTCCGCAAACGTGTGGCAGACGGTCGCGGGCTGAAAGTTGAACAGGTGGAAGAGATTGCCCAGGGACGTGTATGGCTGGGTAACGATGCATTGAAGATTAAACTCGTCGACGCCATCGGCTCGCTGGACGATGCTGTAGCCAAGGCTGCCCAACTGGCAAAGCTCAAGGAGTACCACACTGCCGACTATCCCTCAATGGGTAGCTGGTGGGAGAGCTTGTTAGATAACACTACTGCCAAGAACAACTATCTCGACGAGCAGATGCGTCAGGTGCTGGGCGAATACTATGCGCCCTTCACTTACCTGAAGACCATCAATCGTCAGTCGGCTATTCAGGCCCGACTGCCGTATTTCATGACGATTCAGTAACTTCGAAATATCGAAACATCGAAATATCGAAATAACGAAAATGGAAGGCGACTTCATCAAGATTAACAAGTGGCTATTACCGCTCAGCTGGTGTTACGGCGTAGCGGTCAATTTCCGCAACACACTATTCAGTATCGGCATACTGAAGAGTCGTTCTTTCAATGTACCAATCATATCGGTAGGTAATATCACCGTGGGGGGCACAGGCAAGACCCCCCACGTGGAATACCTTATTAAATTATTAAAGGACAAATGTCATGTGGCAGTGCTGAGCCGCGGATACAAGCGTAAGAGCAACGGATATATCAAGGCAACTGCCCAGACCACCATGCCCGAGATAGGTGATGAGCCCTACCAGATGAAGCAGAAATTCCCAGACATCACTGTGGCGGTAGACCAAAACCGCTGTCACGGCATCGACCAGCTGACCAGCGACGATGCACAGTTGGATGTCATCCTGCTCGATGATGCCTTCCAGCACCGCTACGTCAAACCTGGCATCAATATTCTGTTGGTCGACTACCATCGTCTGGTCATCTACGACACACTATTGCCGGCAGGTCGTCTGCGTGAACCGCTTTCCGGCAAAGACCGTGCTGACATTGTCATCGTCACCAAGTGTCCGCAAAACCTCAAGCCTATGGAGTACCGGGTGATTACCAAGGCAATGAACCTGTACCCATACCAGCAGTTGTTCTTCACCACACTCAAATATGGTGAACTGCAACCGCTATTCCCCAAACTGGCACAGCCGGCACAACTGGAACAACTGCAGTCGCAACATGTGCTATTGCTGACGGGCATTGCCTCGCCAGAGCAGATGGTCAACGACCTCTCGCCACTCACCGCCCACCTCTCACCGCTCACCTTCAGTGACCATCATGAGTTCAAGCGCAAAGATATCGAACTGATCAATGAGACCTTTGCCGCACTGCCCTCACCCAAAACGATTGTCACTACTGAGAAAGACGCTACCCGTCTGCTGACGACCACAGGACTCAGCGAAGAGGTGTGCAAGAATCTTTACGTGCTACCTATTGAAATTTGTTTCATGCAGGAGCAACATACCACTTTTAATAACCAAATTTTAAGCTATGTACACAAAAATTCAAGAAACAGCATCCTGGCTAAAAGCAAGGATGACCACAAGTCCCACGACAGCAATCGTGCTGGGAACAGGCCTCGGACAATTAGCTTCAGAAATAACTGACAAGCTAGAGATTCCCTACGCAGAAATTCCCAACTTCCCCGTATCTACCGTAGAGGGACACGCCGGTGCACTCATCTTCGGCAAACTCGGAGGCATCGACATCATGGCCATGCAGGGCCGCTTCCACTACTACGAGGGCTACTCGATGAAGGAAGTAACGTTCCCCGTACGCGTAATGTATGAGCTGGGCATCAAGACCCTGTTTGTATCGAACGCTGCAGGTGGTATGAACCCCGCCTTCAAGATTGGCGACCTCATGGTGATTACCGACCATATCAACTTCTTCCCCGAGCACCCGCTGCGCGGTAAGAACTTCCCCACAGGTCCCCGTTTCCCGGATATGCACGAAGCCTACGACCACGAGCTCATCAACCTGGCTACACAGATTGCCAAGGAGAAGAAGATTCGTCTGGTCTATGGTGTCTATGTCGGCACCACCGGTCCTACGTTTGAGACACCTGCCGAGTACAAAATGTACCGCACGCTGGGTGGCGACACCGTAGGCATGTCTACCGTACCTGAGGTGATTGTGGCCCATCACTGTGGCATCCGCACCTTCGGTATCAGTGTTGTCACCGACCTTGGCGGCTTCGACAATCCTGTTGAGGTAAGCCACGAGGAGGTACAGGAGGCTGCCGACAAGGCTCAGCCGCTGATGACCGAAATCATGCGTGAAATGATTAAGAGAACAGCATAAATCAATGGAAATAGCAAAACTTGGAGAATTCGGCTTGATAGACCGTCTTACACAGGACATCAAGCCCAACAACACATCAACAAAGTACGGCGTAGGCGATGACTGCGCCGTACTTCACTATCCCGACAGCGAGGTGCTCATCACCACCGACATGCTCATGGAGGGTGTCCACTTCGACCTGACGTATATCGACCTGCAACACCTCGGTTGGAAGTCAGCGATGGTCAACATCAGCGACATCTTCGCCATGAACGGCACACCGCGCCAGATGACTGTCTCGCTGGCCTTGAGCAAGCGTTTCACCGTTGAAGATATAGAGCAGTTCTATAGCGGTCTGCGTATGGCCTGCGAAAAATGGGGCGTCGACATCGTGGGTGGCGACACCACCTCGTCGTATACCGGCCTGGCCATCAGCATCACCTGCATTGGCGAGGCCCGCAAGGAAGATATCGTCTATCGCAACGGGGCTAAAGAGACCGACCTCATCTGCGTCTCGGGTGACCTCGGTGCCGCCTACATGGGCCTGCAGCTCTTAGAGCGCGAGAAGGCCGTCTACTACCAGATGGTAGAAGAAGCCAAACGCAAGGCCACCACTACTCCCGACGGGTCGCCGTCGGGCCTAATCCCCGACTTCCAGCCCGACTTCGCCGGCAAGGAGTACCTCCTGCAGCGCCAGCTGAAGACCGAGGCTCGTGGCGACATCATCCAGCGCCTGCGCGAAGCCGGCATCCGTCCCACAGCCATGATGGACATCAGCGACGGCCTCAGCAGCGAACTGCTGCACATCTGCAAGCAGTCGAACGTGGGCTGTCGCATCTTCGAGAAGCAGATTCCCATTGACTACCAGACGGCCGTGATGGCCGAGGAGCTGAACATGAACGTCACCACCTGCGCTCTCAACGGAGGCGAAGACTACGAGTTGCTGTTTACCGTACCCATTGGCGACCACGAGAAGATACAGGATCTGGAGGATGTCCGCCTCATCGGACACATCACCAAGCCTGAACTCGGCCACGTCCTCGTCACACGCGACGACCAAGAGTTCGAACTAAAAGCCCAAGGGTGGAATCCTCTATAAAAAACTCTTCCCAACAACTTTTTTAAAAATAATCGCAGAAAAGTTTGGCAGAATCATTTTTTCTTCGTACCTTTGCACCCGCAAACGAAAGGAATGCAGTGATCTAACAAACAATGGTGCCTTAGCTCAGTTGGTAGAGCATCGGACTGAAAATCCGTGTGTCCCCGGTTCGATTCCTGGAGGTACCACTCCTCCTTTCATTATGAAACCCCTGTCTTAGAGATTTCTCTAGCAGGGGTTTTTCCTTTATATTACTTAAAGTTTACTTATAGCTCAGTGCAGCACCGATGGCGGTGCAGAACTCCGCATACTTGGGAATATGGAAATGCACCTTATAGAATTTCTCAAGCATAGGATAAATTTCCTTGCACTGCGGCAACAGCGTCAGGTTACCGATAAGCACAAAGTCCTTGATACCCGTATTCAGCGCAGACAGGATGGCTGCCGAACCAATGGTCTGCAGCACCATGACAATGATGCCTAAGGCAATATCCTCCTTAGGTGCGTCGTACCGAGCCTTCGAGAACAGTGAGGCCGTAGCATCCATGGGTAGTCCGGGCAGCGGATGCGTCGAGATATCGCCAATGAGCAGGTTGATATTCCTGATGTTGCCCTGCATGGCCAAGCTTTGTATCTGTTTCGGGTCACGGGTGTTCAGCATTACACGGCTCAGCCCCTGCAGCGTGCCACCGCCGATGCCTATGCCACCGATATGACGAATCTCATCGCCATCACACTGCACAAAGCTGGTACCTGTACCCATCGACACCACAATAGCCTTGCTGAGCCCGCTCTCGAAACGGGCTCCCAGACCATCGGCAATAAACTCGTCGACCTTCTGGGTGGGTATGCCATAGATGTTCTCGTCGATATACGCCGAGCCCACACCCGTCACCATCACCTGCTCCACGTCGGCAAGACTAATCTTGTTGTCGTGCAGATACTTGCCAAAGGCGCCATACAGCGACGTCACCTGATCGGCTGCCGTAATGCGGATGGGCGAAATCACCCTACCGTCACGCAGTCCTACTATCTTCGTGGTCGAGATACCGACGTCTATACCTATTATTATTCCCATCATTTGTTTGCTCAATTATGTTCCTTCGGGCGTTTCTTGTCAATCTTGTGCAGGAAGAAGTTAAAGGCCTCCAGCCCCAACAGCACCATCAGCGTACAGCCGATGCTCAGCACATACATGCCTCCGCCACAGGCCAAACCGATAGCTGCCGTCACCCACAGGCCCGCAGCCGTCGTCAGTCCGCTGACTATATTCTCCGCCTTGCGGAAGATAATGGTTCCTGCACCTATGAAACCGATACCGCTCACCACTTGAGCTGCTACACGCGACACATCCCAACGGGAGGTCATATCGTTGAACTGCACATCGCTGAAGCCATAGGCCGACACAATCATAAACAATGCTGAGCCCAAAGCGACCAGAAAATGGGTGCGGAATCCTGCCTCCTTGGCCCTGTACTCGCGCTCCAGTCCTATCAGTCCGCCCAAGATAGCTGCGACAAAAATGCGTAGAAGAAAGTCGTATTCCATAGGTTAAATGTTGTTATTTGCTTGCAAAGATAAAAAATAATTATGAATTAAGAATTAAGAATTAAGAATTATTTCGTATCTTTGCAAATATTACAATCAAAAACTATCACAAAAAATGATGAATCTACTTTTGTTCGGACTTGGCATGCAAGAAATCATCGTCATTGCACTCATCGTACTGCTGCTCTTTGGCGGCAAAAAGATTCCCGAGCTGATGAAAGGCTTGGGCAAGGGCGTCAAGAGCTTTAAGGACGGAATGAACGAAAACTCTTCTAACGAAGAGGAAGTGAAGAGTGAGCAGTGAGCCAATGGCTAACACCCAACACCCGACATCCAGTATGACCTTCTGGGATCATCTCGACGTGCTGCGCTCGGCACTGATACGCATGGCGGTGGCCGTAGTGGTCTTTGGCGTGGTGGCTTTTCTGATGAAGGAAGAGTTGTTCGCGGTGGTGCTGGCTCCACGGAGTAGCGACTTCGTGACCTACCAGTTGTTGGGCGTCGATGCGTTCTCGCTGCACCTGATGAACACCGGACTGACGGAGCAGTTTATGATCCACATGCGGACAGCACTCTATGCGGGGCTGTTGGTGGCTTCACCTTATATATTATATGAGCTGTTCCGCTTCGTCAGCCCAGGACTCTACCAGAGCGAACGGCGCTATGCCGTGTGGATTGTGGGAGCAGCCTACGTGATGTTCATCGTCGGCACATTGGTCAACTACTTCGTGGTATTCCCCCTGACGGTGCGCTTCTTGGGAACCTATCAGGTGTCGTCCGACGTGGCGAACATGCTGACCTTGCAGTCGTATGTCGACACCTTGCTGGGCATGAGCTTAGTGATGGGCGTAGTCTTTGAACTGCCCGTCGTCTGCGGACTCCTTGGGCGCATGGGACTGATAACGAGCGACATGATGAGCACCTACCGTCGACATGCCATCGTAGCCATCCTCGTCGTAGCGGCCATCATCACGCCGACCACCGATGTATTTACGCTCTTCGTCGTGGCCCTGCCCATCTACCTGCTCTATGAACTGAGCATTCAAATAGTAAGAATAACTAAACGAAACTAAACAGATACCTTATGTTACGAAAAATCAGAATCACACTGGCAGCTATACTGATGATTGGCATCACGTGGCTGTTTGTCGACTTCACCGGCACGGCGCACCATCTGGTGGGCTGGATGCCGAAGATTCAGTTTCTGGAGGCGGTGCTTGCAGGTTGTGTCCTGATTATTGCAGGACTCACCGTGCTGACACTCGTCTTCGGGCGCATCTATTGCAGCGTCATCTGTCCGTTGGGCATTATGATGGATATCTTCGGATGGTTAGGAAAGAAGTCCAAGAAGAACCGCTACACCTTCTCGAAAGCCAAGTCGTGGTTGCGCTATCCCCTATTGGTAGTGCTCATCGCAGCACACATGGCTGGCATAGCCGTAGTGGTTCAGCTCCTGGCCCCCTACTCTACTTTCGGACTGATTGCTACCAACCTGCTGCAACCCGTCTATCAGGCAGGCAACAACGTGCTGGCAGCCATTGCTGAGCACTACGACAGCTATGCCTTCTACCATTCAGAGGTATGGTTGCGCTCTGTGACATCGCTCATCATTGCCATTGTGATGCTGGCCGTCATAGCCGTTCTGGCCTGGCGCAACGGACGCACCTGGTGTAACACCATCTGTCCGGTAGGTACCATTCTGTCGTTCCTTAGCCGTTTCTCATTCTTGAAAATTCAGTTCGACGCCGATAAGTGCCGCAACTGTTCGATGTGCTCGAAAAACTGCAAAGCTGCCTGCATCGACTACAAGACCCATACCGTCGACGCCTCGCGCTGTGTCGTCTGCGGCGACTGCATCGAGAGCTGTAAGTTCGGGGCCTTGGCCTATAAGGCCCATTGCCCCCATAAGACCCATGAGGCCCATAAGACTCATGAGACTCATGAGACCAACGAGCCCTCTCGCCGCTCGTTCCTGCTCAGCAGCGCCCTTTTGGCTACTGCCGCACTGGCCCAAGAGAAAGACAAAATCATGGACGGTGGACTGGCAGAGATTGCTGACAAGGTGGCTCCTGAGCGCCAGACACCGCTGACTCCGCCGGGCTCGCTGTCTGCCCAGAACATGACACGCAACTGTACAGGCTGTCAGCTCTGCATCTCGCAATGTCCCAACGACGTATTGCGTCCCAGCAGCGACCTGCTGCACCTGATGCAACCCGTCATGTCGTATGAGCGTGGCTACTGCCGTCCGGAGTGTAACCGCTGCTCAGAGGTCTGTCCGGCAGGGGCCATCAAGCCCATCAAGGCAGAAGACAAGGCTTCTACGCAGATAGGTCATGCCGTATGGATCAAGAAGAACTGTATTCCGCTGACCGATGGTGTGGAGTGCGGCAACTGTGCCCGCCACTGTCCCGTCTGTGCCATCGAGATGGTGCCCAGCGACCCCGATAACGACGAGTCACCCTACGTTCCCGCTGTCAACGAAGCCCGCTGCATTGGCTGCGGTGCCTGCGAATATCTGTGTCCGGCTCGCCCGTTCTCAGCAATCTATGTCGAGGGGCACGAAGTGCACAAGGAAGTGTAACAGCCTCGAAATATCGAAATCTCGAAACATCGCAAACAACTATGAAAAAAAACATATCACGAAGAAATTTTCTAAAGATATTTGGTGGCAGTGCTGTTGCCACAGCAGCCGTACTGACAGGCTGTAAGTCGAAGGGCGAGAGCAAAGCCGTTGAGGAATACAAGCAACAGGTGGAGCCCCCCATCGGTAAGATGACCTACCGCACCAATCCCAAGAGTGGAGACAAGGTGTCCATTCTTGGCTACGGCATGATGCGCCTGCCGTCGAAGACGGAGAACAAGGATGACTACGACCAGGAGATGATTAACCGCCAGATAGACTATGCCATCGAGCATGGCATGAACTATTTCGACACGTCGCCCGTCTACTGTCAGGGCAAGTCGGAAGCCTGCACGGGCATCGCCCTCAGCCGACACAAGCGCTCGGAGTATTTTGTAGCCACCAAGTTGTCGAACTTCCATCCCTCGACGCAAAGTCGCGAGGCCAGCATGGCGATGTATCACAACTCCATGAAACAGTTGCAGGTCGACTACATCGACTACTACCTGCTGCACGCCATTGGCGGTGGCATGGACGAGTTCAACCGCCGCTATGTCGACAATGGCATGATGGACTTCCTGATGAAAGAGCGCGAGGCGGGCCGCATCCGAAACCTCGGGTTCTCGTTCCACGGCTACCAGAATGTCTTCGACGAGGTGCTGGCCATGCACGATAAATACCATTGGGACTTCGTACAGATAGAGCTGAACTACCTTGACTGGGACTATGCCAACGAGATCAACAGCCGCAACGTCGATGCCAGCTACCTGTATGCCGAACTCGAGAAGCGCGGCATTCCTGCCGTCATCATGGAGCCCCTGCTGGGTGGCCGCCTGGCTAACCTGCCACAGTATCTCGCCACCGAACTGAAAAGCAAGGACCCCGAGCGTAGCGTGGCCTCATGGGCTTTCCGCTATGCCGGCACGCCCAAAGGTGTGCTCACCGTGCTCAGCGGCATGACCTATATGGAACACCTCAAGGACAATCTCCTCACCTACTGCCCGCTGGTGCCGCTCACCGAGGCCCAGCAGCGCTTCCTCGACAAAGACGTCGCCGAGCGCATTGTCGGTCTGGAGAATATTCCCTGCAACGATTGTAAGTACTGCATGCCCTGTCCTTACGGTATCGACATTCCCGCCATCTTCGTACATTATAATAAATGTAAGAACGACGGCACCCTGCCGCGCCTGAAGATGGATGACGACTACTATAAGCTGCGCCGCAACTACCTGATAGGTCTCGACCGTGCCGTGCCGCGCCTGCGCCAGGCCGACCACTGCATCGGCTGTGGCCAGTGTGAACCACACTGTCCGCAGAGCATCCGCATTCCGCGCGAGTTACAGAAGATCAGTGAGTTTGTCGAGTCGCTGAAGCAGAACAAGTTCGAAGAATCGACGTAGCGACAGTATAGGCTGTCGTCCATGCTGCCTGGAAATTGAAGCCGCCGGTGACACCGTCGATGTCGAGCACCTCGCCGGCAAAATACAGATGGGGCACATGCTTGCTCTCCAGCGTAGAGGTATTGACTGCCTTCAGTGACACCCCGCCACAGGTGACGAACTCGTCCTTGAACGGGGCGCGCCCTGCAATGTCGTAAGCATCATTCGTCAAGACGTTAACCAACCGGTTGACGTCTTTCTTGTTCAGTTCAGCCCAACGGACAGTCGCCCGCTCGGCCAGCGTCTTTTCCACAAGATAAGTCCACAGACGTTGCTGCAAATTGAAAGGATTACAGGTCGTCAGCAACTTCTGTGGCTCATGGGCAGCCATCTCATAAATAGCCGACTGCGTATCGGTCTCGTTACGCTGTAACCAGTTGATGCTAAGTGGCGCCCGATAGTCGCTGTCTGCCAGATGGCGGGCGGCATAGCTGGAGAGGCGCAGAATGGCTGGACCGCTCAATCCCCAATGGGTGATAAGCAGCGCCCCTTCTGCACGCAGCTTCGTTCCGGGGATATGTACAGAGGTGTCTTTCACCACCAACCCTTGCAGGGCATGCAGACGGCTGTCTGCTATCGAAAAGGTAAACAGCGAAGGTACGGGTGCTTCTATTTCGTGCCCAAGTTCCGCCAACCAACGCAAGCCCTCGCCTTTCGGAGAACCGCCCGTAGTCACTGCTACGAAGTCGAAGTCGCTAAGTGTGTCGAGAGAATCGATACGGGCCTTCTGACGTATCTCTATATGATAGCGTCGGGCCAACGACAGGAAACAGTCGATGATTGCATGGGAGTCCTGAGCCTGTGGAAACACGCACTCATCGTCCTGTGTCACCAGCGGCACGCCATGCTCCTCGAACCAGCGGTAAGCATCCTCGTAGTCAAAGACGTTGAACAATCGCTTCAACAGTCTATGACCACGAGGATACACCTGCGACAGGTCGCTGACCGCGGCAAATGAATTGGTGCAGTTGCACCGACCTCCGCCACTCACTGCCACCTTCGCCAACACCTGCTGGCTACGCTCGAAGATGGTGACCTCCATCTCTGGCATCATCTCCTTCAGGTTGATGGCCAGGAAGAAGCCTGCGGCCCCGCCGCCTATCACTGCCGTCTTCATTCAGCGCCAATCTGCACGTCAGTATCTTTCTTCACCTTACCAGAATCACCGCCACCAAAGACATTACCTTGAATAGTGGCACCGTTCTTGATAAACACCTGTGTCCACACAGAGGTTCCGAACTGGTTCGCATTCAGAGTGGCATCACCACGGCAGGCACCATAAACCTCGCCGCCATAATGCACCTGATATTCTTCTGGTGTGCCAATGGTCACAGCACCCGCACCACCAATGGTAACCTTGTTCAATGACTGGCGACCTGGAACATTCTCAGGCTTGCCGTCGATACTGGGTTGACCAGGCTTGTAAGGATCATAGGTCTGTCCTCCAGTCTTTGGAGCACCCACACTACCGATAGAACCACCGCCATAGACATTACGGTGGATGGTGCCACCCAGAACCTTCACATCGGTGAAGCGAGTTACGGAACCGGCAGAGGTGCTGTAGTCTTTTTCCTTGGTCGGAGCCAAGTGCTCTGCGTCACGTCCATAGTTCACCGTGCTCGTAAACTCGTCATCGCCATCAAAGTCGAACTGGTACTTATTAATACCCGAACCGCCACCGAACACATTACCACGGAACAGCCACAACGGATGATCAAGGCTGTCAGTTCCCATGAGCGACTGATTGGCAGCGTTATAGGCCAGACCTATCGTGCCGCCATTGACGATGACATAGGTATCTCGACGCACGTGTCCATCCTGACCACCACCATAGACAGAAGACAAGATGGTCGGAGCATCTATTGCTTTCCAATAAGAGGCATTCGGTGTGCCGTCGGCAGCAACAATATCTGTCAAGCCGGCAAACAACGTCCTCAAATCTTGAATGCTCTGGGTTTCTCCTACAGCGTGTGCCTTGCTATCTTTGTCATTGCAAGCTTGTATACACTTATAGCCACCACCGATAGTCACCTTCGTCTCGTTGACATAACCGCTGAAGAATGCGGGACAGTAATGATAGCGTGGCGATTCATAGATATTCGGGGCTGCTTCACCTGCACTGCCGCCTAAGACGTTACCGTAAGGCAGGCCATTCTTCACCTTTCTCAGGTTGGCTGTCACAGATTGGTCACCCACCGTACCGCCGAATACCCTTACATTGGCGCTACCACTCTTTAAGAAGTCCTCATTCTCCCAAAGAGCCTGATTGTCACTTGGTGGTAGCTCACCATAACCGCCTGTCGAATAGTCATCAGTACCGCCGGCATAGTTGCCCTTACCTACAGAAGCCATGTTACCGCCGCCATAGACATTACGTACTACCTGGCCACCGTTCATGGTCACGAGGGTATTGCCAAGCACCTTACCAGACAAAAGACCATAAATATCACGTTCCTTAAGAGTGCCTTTGTTGGCACCTGCAAGAATAGGAATTGACTTCTTGTATTTACCGATACCCTTACCAGCACCATAGAGGGAGTGACCTATCAAGCCCTTATGCAGCGTTACGTGAGTGTCACCATAGACATATCCGTTTTCACCGCTACCATGTACGGAACCGGTAATACATCCCACCGAAGGATTACTTATGTCAGACACATCAGCTGTTGTAGGATATTTGACGTTCACCTCTGTTTCCCTGACATATGCATGATGTGCCATAACATAGCGGTCATCAGCCTCTCCACGAGCACTTCCATAGACATCACCGCCATCAGTACCATCAATACCGATGTGTCCACCCGTGATATTAATGGTAGCCTTACCAGTATTCTCATCAAATACGAACTCGTATGGCCAACTGAGTGCAAAGCCATGAATCACCTCGCTGTCAGTTCCTGGGTTTGTAATATCATAGTGCTTAGCCTTTTTGACATCAGCAGTGTCAGCAGCGTTCATGATAGTACCTACCGATGCCATTGCACCGGCACCATAGACACCACCCGTAATTAAACCGCCATCGATATTGACCCTTGTATTGCCGCGTACGATACCAGCCCATGGGTTGTACAATTTCTTACCACCCACAGTATAAGTATCTGTACCACAACCTGCGCCATATACGTTACCACGATAAGCGTAGTACTCTGTACTATTACCAATGGTACCGCTATGAATATCAACAAGGGTGTTATTATAGGTATGTCCGTTCTCGCCACTGCCATATACTGAGCCTTTGATGAGCTGAGAGGTGAGATTCTGACCATTACCACTAGCGTTTGTTCCATCTTTCGCATCACCTATCGTAACATTGGCATTGTTAACCCATGCGAGGAAGTCAGGACGTTTACCTGGCTCATCCACATCACCACGTGAAGAGCCAAAGACCATACCATTTTCATGTCCATCGAAACCAATAGTTCCGCCAGTAATGGTAACATTAGCAGTACCCGTGCCGGTACGGTCGTTATGAAGACCATTTATGCCCGTAACCTTCTTGGTTCCTGTTCCTGTATCATCAGTCATTGTGTAAGTGAAATCACCCACAGTTCCGTAGGCACCGCCACCATATACATTATGATATATCTGGGTAGTCTTACCTTCTGCCTGACTGATGGCCACATTGGTGTTACCATAGACTTGTCCGGAGCGTACAGTATTGATGTATCCGCTACCGCCGCCATAGACATTACCCATCGTTGCACCGCCAAACTGATTGTCGCCCACCTTAGGAATACCGATGGTACCGCCGCTGACGGTCACGTATGTATGACCATCCCTGGCCTTACCCTCTGCTCCAGTCAGAGTCTCACCAAGAACCTTCGGGTCTCCCTCTTCTGGGGTGGCCAGGACTTTCGATTCGCCCACAGCAGCCATCTCACCACCGCCATAGACGCTGGCCTTCACCGCACCACCAGTCATGGTGACTTCTGTGCTACCCTTCACACGTCCTGCGATATACTTGGGATAAGTTTCAGTATAAGTGGCATAAGTAGGATTAGTACCTGATGTGTGAGTAAGCTTTTCTACAAGACTACCATAACCACCACCGAAGACGCTACCGAAGGTGTATTGTGTCACATCTGCGTCGGCCACCTTCTTGGTAATCTCTGTTCCGATGGTACCGCCACTGATGATAATCTCAGTGCTAACGTCCTTGCTGTCAGCAGAAGTGTGCGTACCTTGTACCATACCCAGCTCACAGCCACCATAGACATTACTCTTGATAGTACCGCCTGTAATGGTCAGCTTCGTACTCTTCACGTTACCCAGTTTCCACCAGTCAACAGCAGAAATAGCCGTTTCGCCATCCAACTGATACAGTCGTCCCATACCACCTGTAAAGACGTTACCGCCCTTGGTGTGAGTCAGATGCTTGTCATCACCGAACTCCGTGTATGGGATATGATTTGTTGACCTATAAGAATCATCAATGGTCGTTTCGGGTTCTATATACTTGTACTCATAGTCATTACCAATGGTACCACCACTGATGGTGATGTCAACGTGACCGCGACCCTTCGTAAAGAATCCACCATCAGCAGTACCATCGTCGAACTTATGATCTTCACGAATCTCGCCATAGCCAGCTACACCTGCATCATACAGACCGTAGCCCACAGAGCCCAATCGGCCACCGCCATAGACGGAGCCGAGAATTTCACCTCCACTGATGGTCATGTTAACGCAACCGGCTACGTTACCAGCCGTATAGGCATCGCCAGCAAAACCACGACCGCCACCGAAGATGTTGCCATCTACGTAAGAGGTGCCCCAGGTGCCGATCTTGGCAGTGCCACCGATGGTAAGATCGACATTACGCAACACGTGACCATCCTCACCACCGCCAAAGACTGAACCATAAATCCATCCTCCGGTAACTTTTACTTCAACATCCTGCGCATTAGTCTGTTTGTTGAACAATACACGTGGGTCACCCTTACCACCACCGAACAGATAGCAAGTGACGGGG
>Ga0256407_10003814_pt1 | contig 26126 bp, 19 predicted proteins | sample RumenRJG_04DNA_FD_193489 | JGI IMG/M metagenome (GOLD analysis project Ga0256407, IMG submission 193489) | Bovine rumen microbial communities from Lethbridge, Alberta, Canada - RJG_04 | ecosystem: Host-associated > Mammals > Digestive system > Stomach > Rumen | place: Canada: Alberta... | reverse complement strand
GGTGTAGGCTATGCCTGCAGTCGGGAAACTGCCTTTCCTTTTGAAGCCCGTAGGTAAGGATTATATCTGGGGCGGCAGGAGGCTAAAGGACGATTTCTGTAAGGATATAGATATCGATCCGCTTGCGGAGACCTGGGAGTGTTCTACTCATGCGGACGGGCCCAGCATCGTTGCGAACGGTGAATTTTGCGGTGCGACATTAAAGGATGTATTAAAAGAACATCCTGAGTTTATGGGGTCGCATGCGGCGCAGTTTTCCGCAGGTGACGGAGATCTGCCCATAATGATCAAGTTTATTGATGCCAAGAGCGATCTCTCGGTTCAGGTGCATCCCGATGATGAATATGCCGCTGAGCATGAAGCGGGACAGCGTGGTAAGACGGAGATGTGGTATGTCCTGGACAGTAAGAAGGATTCGTCGCTTGTTTACGGATTTAAATACGATCTGAATGAAGATAAGATCAGAAGGGCTCTTGCACAGGGCAATCTTGAAAAATATCTTCAGTTTGTGCCGGTTAAAAAAGATGATGTATTTCTCGTGAAACCGGGGACAGTCCATGCAATAGGAGCAGGTGCTCTTGTGGCAGAGATACAGGAAAGCAGCAATCTCACATATCGTCTTTATGACTATAACCGTCAGGATAAAGACGGAAAAATGAGACAGCTGCATATTGATAAGGCTTTTGATGTTCTCAATATGAAGGCATGTCCGGAGCCGCGTCAGCCTATGCGAACATTATGTTTTCACAGGGGCATCGCAACAGAGTTATTAGGAAGATGCAGATATTTTACGGTTGAGAGAATGATGCTCAATACCGAACGCATCAAGGAAATGGCGCAGATCAGGACAGGATCCACTACTTTTGAAGTGCTCCTTGTTACTGAAGGCTGCGGCATGATCAGTACAGAGCATACAAGCTTTGCATTTTTCAGAGGGGATTGTATTTTCATTCCTTCGAATTCGGAGTTGATCACGCTTCACGGTAAAGCCGCGATGCTGAAGGTCGGGTGTTGATGAACAGGATTTATAAAAAAACAAATGTTATAAAAACTTACGGCCTTATCCTTATTGAGCTGATAGCTGTTATGGCGGCTGTGCTCATTGCCGTATATACACGATTCGGCGGGCTGGGGGCTGAAGGCAATTTAGAGATATATATACAGTTCGGAATAATAGAGGCTGCGCTTCTTTTGCTGTATTCCACGCTTACCGACTGGAATCGTGATTTCTTTATCAGAGGATATTTTAAAGAGATCCTTGCTGTCATTAAGTCATTGGGACTTACCGGTTCTTTCGCGGCATTTGTTATGTTTATGATCCAAAAGGATCAGCCGCTTTCCAGAACGGTACTTGCTATCTATATATCATCGGCTATAACCCTGACTTTTCTTTTTCATATTCTTTTCAAAGAATATATGCTCAAGGTTTATCGTAAAGGCACCAACTCGGATAAGATGATGCTTGTGACCACATCCGACCGTGCGGAGGGTATCATCCGCAGGATAAAAGGAGCGGGTGAGTGGAACTGCGATATAGGAAGCGCTGTCATAATGGATAAGGATATGACCGGCGAGGAGATAGAGGGGATACCTGTTGTCGGCGGTGCCGGCGATCTGATGGAAGCGGGTACCAGGAATATAGTTGACAGTGTGTTTATCTCTCTTCCCAAGGAAGTTCCCATTGAAAAGATACGTGATATCATTTACATCTTTGAGTCCATGGGTGTCGTGTGCAACTACGATATAGGCCTTGATGAGATCAATCTGGAAGGCAAGGAAGCCGGAACCATTGCAGGATACTCGGTACTTTCATTTTCGCTTCAGAACCTTGATTACAGAAGGCTTATCATCAAGAGGATATTTGATATCCTGGGAAGCATAATAGGCATTATTTTTACTGTTATACTTTTCCCTTTTATAGCTCTGGCAATACGCCTTGAATCAAAGGGGCCTGTTATCTTCAGGCAGGAACGTATCGGAAGAAACGGAAGACGTTTCATGATCTATAAGTTCCGCTCCATGTACACAGACGCCGAGGAAAAGCTGGATGAACTCAAAGACCGCAATGAAGTGAAGGGCCTTATGTTCAAGATGTCGGATGATCCCAGAGTTACCAGGGTGGGAAAGTTCCTGAGACGTACCAGTCTTGACGAGCTTCCACAGTTCTTTAATATCCTTAAGGGAGATATGTCGCTTGTAGGCACCAGACCGCCTACAGTTGAGGAATATGAGCAGTATGATGCCCATTACAAGAGACGCTTATCAATCACACCCGGCCTTACAGGTATGTGGCAGGTTAACGGAAGAAGCGACATCACGGATTTCGATGAAGTTGTTAAGTTAGATCTGGAATATATAGATAAATGGTCGCTTGCGCTTGATGTTAAGATACTTCTCCAGACATTCGGAGCGGTATTCTTCAAAAGAGGATCAAAGTGAAGCGGCTTTGACGAAGAATACTTTTCCGGAATAATTAAAGCGAAGCTTTGCAGTCTTCGATCTGACACACGCATCACGGGCGGCGGATAATTCATCCTCAGTTACAATGAAGAATTCTCCGTCTCCGTCTATTCCTATCTGGGTATTATCATCTGCCAAAAGTCTGCCGTTGATCTTATTGGTGCCGTTTAACTGGAATGTAACGACACAGTCGGGACCTACGGTTATCGGTGTACCGATGGGGTTACCAAAGCCGAAGGAACAGTTTTCCAGAGTGATACAACCCTTATATCCGTTGGATATTTCCAATGTGAGATCTGTCTCCAATCCGGGTGTTCCCACCAAAGTGAAGTCAACGAAAGTCATTTTCTTTTGATTTACAAGTATCCTGTGTACGCCGTCGTCCACGAGCTTTGAGATTATGACGCGGCCTTCGCGTCCGGCAATATATACAGAGGAGTCATCTCCGCTTTCTATCTGATCTCTGATATCCAGTATTTCTTTCTTGATAGCGGGAGCAGTATCTTCGAGCAGCATAGCCTGCGGCTTGGCAGTATAGAATCCCTGTATCAGATCCACACCGAGCTTTATCACGGTCTTTAATTCGTCATGTGTCTCAACACCTTCCGCAAGTGCCATTATACCGTTGTCGTGGGAGAATCCGATGATATCCCTGACAAAATGCTGCTTCTGAGGGCTGTTCTGGATGTCTGAAATAAGAGATCTGTCGATCTTAACATAATCAGGCATATATCTAAGCAGATTAACGATATTGGAATATCCGGTTCCGTAATCATCTACAGCTGTGGCTGCACCGAGTCTGAGCAGGGATTCTTTGACTTCGCTCAGCTCTTCATCCGAGATCTCTGTCTGTTCCGTAAGTTCCACTACTATGCTTCCTGCAAATTCAAGCATCCGCTTTTCTATTTCGATTGTATCGCGTCCTTTTAAGCGCACTCCGGGAATGGAATTGATAAATACTTTTCGACCTTTTCTGATAGGATCGTCTTCGTTGGAAATACGTTTAAGAACATTTAAAAATGTAGCTTTTTCGACATCATAGATCCTGCCCAGATAATCGGCATATTTAATGATCACGGGCGGTATGATATAAGGGTCGGTATCGGGGCGCATAAGGGCTTCGTAGGCGAATATTTCACCATCGGAAGCTTTTATTATGGGCTGGAAGTGATAATTGAATTTATTCTTGTTAAGGACGTCCTCGACAATTTTAGCCTGTTGTATCTCCTCGGGAGTAAGAGATCCCGAGTTCACAGCAGACAGGCGAGTTGAGAATTTGCTTCCGTTCTTGGTGCTGAGGGCAACGTTAACTATTCTCTCCAGCTCGGTACCGTCCTTCGGAGTGCCGGATGCGGTGCCGGTGTAAAGCTCTGTGACCATGAAAGCAGAAGGGTCTGCATTGAAAGCTTTGAGGGCTTCATCAACGTTCTTCAAAAGAGCTTCCATGCCTTTCTCATCGGTAAAGGCGATAGCGGCGAACTCTCCGCTTCCGGTATAGAATAACTGCCCGACAGGCGCTCTGAATATGGATTCGAGCATGGCTGCCACGCCGACGATCAGAGAATCTCCGGAGTTCCTTCCGTATTCGGAATTGACTTTGGTGAGGCTCTTTATATCAAAGGCGCAGGCGCTGAAGTTGCCGTTATTTTCAATAACTTTATCAAGCAACCTGTCTTTTTCGTTTAAGAATGAATTGTAATTGGGAAGGCCGGTCAGAGGGTCGGATAAAATGCCTGCATCCAGGATCCTCTTTGTGTTCTGAAGCTCATTGGTTTTCCTGAATACTTCCAGTCCGTTGCTTACTCTGTTTAACCATATCCTGGCTGTCTGTGTAAGTCCCATAACACGATCAGTGAAACCGAGCACGGTGAATCCGAGAGTCTTATTATTATGATAGACAGGCAGAAAATAAGAAAGCGAGGCAGGGAGAGAGGGATCGGTTCTGAAGCCCATTGAATTAAGATAATCTGCCCTGTCGCAGTAATTATCGGTACTGATAGAGCCTTCATCCTTATGAACGGATACGGCATTAAGAAATCTTGATGAGTATCCCACGCGTTCGGAAAGCCATCCGTCATTCAGCATCAGGTGGAAGAAATCAAAGTTCTCAAGCTGATAAACATACGAATATATTGTTGAAAGAAAATTGCGGAAATTGGTCTGGTCGATAAGATCTTCATTCATTCTGTTGAAAACAGAGTAGATACTTCCGCCGGAGATCACAGTGCTCCAGGTGTCTCGGGTGTCATAGGCAGGTTTGCAGCTGTCACCGTCACATCCGCAGCTCCGTCCGATGAAGAGGTCGGGATTGGCGGTAAACTCTTTGGTCTCGATGCCATGGAGCGCATTATAAAGTGTCTCTGCACAGTATATGCCCAGTTCTTTGATAGGGAGAGGGCATGATGTGATGGGAATAGGCGCATGCATTCCTTCATCACTGCAGTCATAACCGATTACAGCGATATCCTCGGGGATACGAAGCCCGTTTTCTATGATAGTCTTCGCAAAGCCGAGTGCCATACAGTCGTTAGCACATGCGATAGCTTCGGGAAGTTTGGATTCGCGGATGAGTTTCTCTGCTGTTTTCTCGCCGCTCGTATACCAGAAATCTCCATAGAATACACGGTCGGGACCAACCTCAAGGCCGTGGTCGGCCATAGCATCCATAAAGGCTTTGAGCCTCAATTTTGAATGAGGATGCCATGACTTTCCTGTAAGAAAAGCGATATCTTTATATCCGTGTTTTTCTATGAGGTGATTGATGATCTTCTTGGGAGGATTGTAATTATCCTGAAGAACATTGATAAAGCCCGGAGTATCCTTTTCCACTACCAGGACGGGACCGGTAAAATTCGCTTTGACTTCTTCGACTATTTCATCGTATTTTCCGGGAGTCTGGATGGAATCACCCATGATACAGAGGCAGTCGAAATCTTTATAATTGATAAGAGAGAATATCTGTGAATCACCGATCTCTGTAGCGGGAGTGCTCTGGTATTTCTGATACATGGCAAACACGCAGACATCCAAACCCTTCTCCAGCATGGTCTGAGAAAAACCCTGGATGAAGAGATCCTGACAATATTCTTCAGGCTGGCCCAACATGAGCGCTACGCGCAGAAACTTGGATCTTTTTTTGGATTCATCTGACATCCTGCCCTCCCTGGATATGAATGTGAGGTGAATGATAAATAAAACAATAAGATGTATAAGGAAGACCCGCTTCCCTATACATCTTATTATATCCCATCAATGTGTTTTATTATAGTATTTTCATTCGTACATAGATTCGTAATCGTAATTTCTGTAGATCTCGTCGATCATGTCCCAGTACTCATCTTTATTTTCTTTTGTTATCTCATGTGAACCTTCGGCCATCCACTGAAGCATCTGATCATTTACTTCTCCGCTGTAGTGGGCTACATCCGAGTAATTATCGAGATTTCCCGTGATATCGGTCTCATCGAAGAAGCTGAAGATGTGCACGTTATCATATTCCAACAGCATATCCGTCATGGTACGGAAAGTCATCATATATTTGTTGAACTTGCAGGGCGCGTAGTAATTTTCATACCAGCTTGCAACGCTGTAAGGCGGGAAGAAATAGTAGAACTGCACATCAGGATAGTCGGCAGGGTTCTTCATGAAGTTCTGATTGATATTCTCCTTAAGCAGTTCAACGTCTTCTTCCGTATAGGGAGGCTGCCACTCGGGATCTGCGGGATGATACATCCTTGCAAGCAGTACATCCTTTCCGAGAGGTCTGTCCTCTGCAAAGCGTGCGTAATCATCGAAGTTATCTGCGGGAACTTTGTCCATTGAACGTTTTATGGTTTCGGGCAGATAGTAGAACAGAACCTTATGATTGAAGATATAAGGCAGGTCGTTGAAGTAATTATCATCGTAGAGGAATTTTGCATCCGCAACAATCTCGTTTTCCTTATCCTTGTCGAGCCATGCAAAACCCTGATCAAGGGAACGGATTACGATCTTAATGTCGGGATTGTAGGAGAGGGCACGGCCTTCCGCATCGCTGATCTCTTTGAAGTAACCTCCGGCGAAAGGGGTCTTTACAGCCTTCATTCCAAAGAGTTCTTCTGCCTGTGAAGTGCGGAAATTCTCGCACATGGATGTGCCGATTATAAGCAGCTCGTAGTCGAAGTGTCTTGCTATACCGTCGTTCTGGTAGCGTTCATCTTCCAGTACATATGATATGCCGTCAAAGGGGGCATGGTAGTGGAAGAAAGGATCGATCCAGATAACAAGACCCGCTGCACCCAAAAGCAGTATAGCGATCATGGAGAAAGTGCTGGCAAAGAATCATTTCCAGCGCTTTACATCAGCGGTTTCGGAAGTGTTATTTTCCGTATTATTTTCAGTAACGTTTTTCTTTTCTTTTGAATTATCCATTTTTCTGATCGTCAAAATTGGAAGTAAATAAATGTTGCCACATCGCTGAGGCTGAGGAATGAAAATGCAAACATAAGTGCCACGGCAATTGATGTGCGGAAGTTTGGCTCGTATTTCTTTTCATATACATTCTTTGTAAATACAAGGCCGCACATGGTTGCTATGAATAAAAGCGGAACTGCGATATTGAGATGTTCCGTTATGAATGCGTAGGAATTAAGGCCCACAGTATTGTAGAACTCGGCAGCAGGTGTCAGGGATCCGAACTGGAACATTCTCTGTAAAAATGCTCCTGCTTCTCCTATGGAGTGTGAATTAAATAATACCCATCCGATATCCACTGCGATAAAGGTGACTGCCCAGCGGATGACTTTCGGGATCTTCTCCAATGTCTTGCCGCAGATCCTTTCGATGATCATGATAACACCGTGCAGAGTTCCCCACAGTATGAAAGTCCAGTTGGCACCGTGCCAGAATCCGCTTATCACAAAGATGGTGAGCATATTGATGTAGGTGCGAACCTTGCCCTTGCGGTTTCCGCCCAGTGAGAAATAGATATATTTTCTGAGGAATCTGGTAAGTGTGATATGCCAGCGCTTCCAGAAGTCTCCGATGGAAATTGCTTTGTAGGGTGAATTGAAATTGACGGGCAGGTCGAAATTAAACATCCTGGAAACACCTGCCGCTATGTCACAGTATCCCGAAAAATCCAGATAGAGCTGGATCGTGTAAGCTATGGAACATGCCCAGGCTTCGGGCATTGAAAGCAAAGGTATCCTTGTCGGATCGAAGCCGAAAGAAGCACAGCCTGCAAACATGGGCTCAAGCATGACTTTTTTTGCCATACCTATGGAGAGCCAGATGAATCCTGTACCCAGATTCTCGGCATTGGGAAGGAATTTCTTCTTATCATTGAGCTGTCCCATGAATTCATCATGAAGGATGATGGGACCCATTGCGATCTTGGGGAAGAAGAAGATAAAGGCGGCATATTCCGGGAATGTATACTTTCCGGTCTCGCCTCTGTAGGAATCCACAAGCCATGCGATCTGCTGGAAGGTATAGTAACTTATGGCAGCAGGCTGGATTATGTCGAAGGCGGTAAATTCCGCGCCTCGTACTGCAGCAACATTCTCCGCAAAGAAATTGAAATATTTGAAATAGAGGAGAAGTCCTACATTAAGAATGATGGAAAGGGCTAAGATGACCTTCTTTCCGGTGCTTTTACCGTCTTTTTGGAGTAATTTGGATAAAAACCAGTTGATGATGCAGTCGCCTATAAGGATAAAAAAGGGAACTGCTCCGTAGAACCAGTAAAAAACGGCGGATGCGACGGCCATAACACACTTTGCGAGAGTGTTACAGTTAAATTTTCGCATCAGGAAATATAAAATAAGTGTTGCAGGCAGGAATGCCAGCAGGAATTTATAGCATGTAAAACCCATAATGCAGTAATTTTACCGCAGAGAACGTATGTGTGCAACAATTTGTTGATTGTGAGAACCGAAATTAGTTAAATATGCCAAGGTTGTTTTTGTTGCCCCTTTGAAAGGTGTAGGGTAAAATTAAAGATAGCAGTTATTTGCAGGAAATGTGCGGTGAGATTCCGCAAAAAAGGGTCAAGGAGGATGATAAGCTTATGGTCAAAGGAAGATTTTCACGGCTGATCAGACGTACTTTGTCCGTTCTTACCGGAGTTGTGCTCACTCTTTCGGTTCTTTCGGAAAGCAGGGGCGTAAATGCGGCAGAACTGGTACAGGATACGCCGGCAGCTACCAATCAGGTTGCCGTTGTCGGAGCACTTATCCAGGGGGCAAACGTTGTAGTAGGAACATCGGGACTGGCAGCTACGGATGACGGTTTATATCATCTGTATGCACAGGAGACTTATCAGTTCGGTGCAACGGGTGTGGAGGTGGCATCAGCACCTGCTAATGCTGCAGCAACATTTACATTCGCTCTTAACAAGAATACGGCAGCATCCAATCTTTATAAGAAATTTACTGTTGTGGGAGTACAGGGAGGAACACTCAAGGTTCTTTCCAACAGCATGTTTATTACCAATCCCGAAGCAGTTGCAACACATACCGCTATCAGAAACGACAGCGGTAAGAAGGGTATCTATCCCGCAGCTTCCGCTACCAACGGAACATTCCTTACCGATATGGGTATCAAGAAGTGCTGCTGGACACTGAACGCTCCTGATTTCTTTGCAGGCGGCGGAGTTGATTATGTTTACAACGGCAAGCCTTACAGCTTCAATGCAACACTTGTAGGTCAGTATGACTTCCTTGCTTCCGCAATGAAGGCACGCGGCATCCAGCTTTCACTGATCATAGTTAACGGCTGGTCTGCAGATCTTACAATGGTTCATCCCGCAGCAAGAGGCGGCGGCGGAAATTATTACGCATTTAACGTATGTGATCAGGCAGGTATCGAGCGTCTTGAGGCACTTGGATCATTCCTCGGATCACGTTACGGTTCCGATTCCAAGTACGGACCTATCGATAACTACATAATCGGTAACGAAGTAAATGCAACAGAGTGGAACTACCTTCCCAAGTCACAGTACAATATCACTGCTTTCACAGCAGAGTATGAGAAGGCATTCAGACTTCTTTACAACGGTATCAAGTCTGAGAACGGAAGCGCTAACGTATATATCAGTCTTGATCAGGAATGGCTTTCAAACGGTGACCGTCGTCACTTTGGTGTTAAGGAATTCCTTGATAACTTCAATACGATAGCTACAAGTCAGGGTAACTATGATTGGGCAGTTAACGACCATCCGTATAACTTCCCGCTTTACTGCCCGACCGTATGGGCTCAGCTTAACCAGGGCTCCAAGGTAACTCATTCTCAGAATTCACCTTATGTAACAATGCAGAATATCGATGTTCTCACCGATTATCTCTGCCAGCCCGCTCTTCTTTCTCCTACAGGTCAGGTAAGAAGCGTGCTCATCAGTGAGGTGGCTTATACATCTATAGGCGGTGCTGAATCACAGCAGGCAGCATCGATGGTTTACGCTTACAGACAGTGCGAGCTTAACCAGTATATCGATGGCTTCATCTATGGAAGACAGCTCGATCATCCTACTGAGATCGCACAGAGCCGTATGGCAGACGGACTGTTCACATCACCTGACGGATTCACAACAGGATCTCCCAAGATCGCATGTTCATGGTTCCAGCAGATGGATGGTCCCAATGCTGCAGCAGTACGCGCACAGGCTGCAAGTGTTATCGGAGTATCAGATCTCGATTCTCTGATGTCACCCAGGTAATCCTTTACCAAATCAAGGATAGTCAGCCCGGAGTGATTATGCTATAATGGGCGGGTGAGCGACTGACGGATATGGCAGAGATGCCTGTGGAATTAACCACATGAAGCTCATCCTTTCAAAAAAGAAACCGACCGTCTGGGAAAGAACCGAATTCTTTTCCGGACGGTTTTTTTATCCGGAAAACTGTCGTGCACCTAATAGTTGGGATGCCGGGTGTATTCGACAGATAAGGCAATGGCGGATCCCGTATAAGCTATCGGAGGTTGAGATGAAGAAAAACGATCTTGCAGAACTTTTAAAGAACAATGCTTATCCCGGACGTGGTATCGTGATAGGTAAGAGCGATGATGGAAAGTATGCAGTAACAGCATATTTTATCATGGGACGCAGCGAGAACAGCCGTAACCGTGTTTTTGTAACCGAGGGAGAAGGCATTCGCACAGAAGCTTTTGATCCGTCCAAAATGCAGGATCCGAGCCTTATAATCTATGCGCCTGTACGTGTACTCGGAAACGATACCATTGTTACTAACGGTGACCAGACAGATACCGTTTATGAGGGAATGGGCAAGCATCTCACCTTTGAACAGTCTTTAAGAAGCCGTGAATTTGAGCCCGATGCTCCCAATTACACACCTCGTATCTCAGGTGTTCTTCATGTAGAGAATGGCAACTATGATTACAGCATGTCGATCTTAAAGAGTGCTGACGGAGATCCTTCTTCTTGCTCAAGATATACATTTGCGTATGAGAATCCCAAGGCAGGAGACGGAAGATTCATCCACACATATATGAATGACGGAAATCCCCTTCCTTCATTCGAGGGAGAGCCTGAGCTTGTAGGTATCGAGGGTAATATCGAGTCATTTACGGCAAAGGTTTGGGAAGCGCTTAATCCCGATAACAAGGTTTCGCTTTTTGTCAGATTTATCGATATCGCAACCGGAAAGTATGAAACCAGGATCATGAATAAGAACGTTAAATAAGAGAGGAGCATGAAATGAAGGAAATCGAACTCAAGTATGGCTGCAACCCCAATCAGAAGCCTGCAAAGATCTTTGTTAATGACGGAAGAGAACTTCCCGTTACAGTTAAGAACGGCAAGCCTGGTTATATCAATTTTATGGATGCCTTAAACGGATGGCAGCTTGTAAGAGAGCTGAAGGCAGCTACAGGACTTCCCGCCGCTGCTTCATTCAAGCATGTATCACCTGCAGGTGCTGCTGTAGGTATCGAGCTTACGGATGTTCTTAAGAAGATCTACTTTGTAGATCCCGAAGAAGAGCTCTCACCTCTCGCATGCGCATATGCAAGAGCAAGAGGCGCAGACAGAATGTCATCATTCGGTGACTTCATCGCTCTTTCCGATGTATGTGATGTTCCTACCGCAAAGCTTATCAAGCATGAGGTATCCGACGGTATCATCGCACCGGGATATGAGCCCGAGGCACTTGAGATCCTTGCTTCCAAGAAGAAGGGCGCATATGCCATCATCGAGATCGATCCGGAATACAAGCCTCAGCCTATCGAGCATAAGGATGTATTCGGCATCACATTTGAACAGGGCAGAAATGAATATAAGATCGACAAGAGCCTTCTTGAGAGTATAGTTACAAAGAATAAGGATCTTCCCGAGATCGCTAAGATAGATCTTGTTATCGCTCTTATCACTCTTAAGTATACACAGTCCAATTCCGTATGCTATACAAAGGGCGGACAGGCTATCGGAATCGGTGCCGGTCAGCAGTCACGTATCCACTGCACAAGACTTGCCGGATCAAAGGCTGATAACTGGCTCCTCAGACAGTGCCCCAAGGTTCTTGATCTGAAATTCGTTGACGGTATCTCACGTGCGGAGAGAGACAATGCCATAGATCTTTACATCGGTGAGGATTATATGGATGTACTTGCTGATGGCGCTTGGGAGAAAGTATTTGCTGTTAAGCCTGAAGTATTTACAAGAGAAGAGAAGCAGGAGTGGCTGTCACAGGCAACTGATGTTGCACTCGGATCTGACGCATTCTTCCCCTTTGCCGATAACGTTGAGCGTGCTTTCAGAAGCGGCGTAAAATATATCGCAGAGCCCGGCGGATCAAAGAGAGATGATCTCGTTATCGAAGCTGCCGACAAGCTTGGCATAACAATGGCGTTCACGGGAATGAGACTTTTCCATCACTAAATCAGAGCTGTTGGAGCTTTGACATAGGGAACGATATGATATCTGACATGTCTGCATGCATACTTTGCCCGAGAAAATGTAATAAGGACAGGACTGTTAAAAACGGTACATACGGTGTGTGCGGACAGTCGGATGAAATTAAGATAGCAAGGGCGGCTCTTCACTTTTGGGAAGAGCCCTGCATTTCAGGAAAAAACGGCTCGGGAGCCGTTTTTTTCAGTGGATGCAGTTTAAATTGTATCTTCTGTCAGAACAGATCCATATCACATGGCGGAGGAGGACGGCTAATAAGCATATCCAGACTCTCGGATATTTTTCTTGAACTTCAGGATAAAGGAGCGGAAAATATCAATCTTGTGACACCTACGCATTTTATCCCTCAGATAATACGTGCTCTTGATAAGGTTAGAGGAAACGGGCTTGAGATTCCTGTTGTTTATAATACCTCAGGCTATGAAAATGCTGAGAGCCTGCGAATGCTTGAAGGTTATGTGGATATTTATCTTCCTGATTATAAATATATGGATAAGGAACTTGCGGGAAGATTTTCACATGCTGCGGACTATCCTGAATATGCGGATAGAGCGTTAGAAGAGATGTATCGTCAGATGAAAAGTGACGGAGACAGCGTATGTGTTATGGATGACAGGGGAATGATGAAGAATGGGATCATAGTGAGACACCTTGTCCTCCCCGGACATGTTAATAATACAAAAGCCGTACTTGATCATCTCTTTGATAAGTACGGCAACCGCATATTTTACAGTATTATGAATCAGTATACTCCTCCCGAAAATGTGAAACTTCCGTTTGAGGAGTTGAACAGAAAGTTGACCGACAGAGAGTATGATAAAGCTGTGGATCAAGCTTTGCGGATCGGAATAACAAACGCATATATCCAGGAAGGCGGAACTGTGGGAGAGAGCTTTATCCCCGAGTTCGATATGACCGGAGTCTGAATCGTACCCCGGGGATCATATCAGTCTGTTCTTGCTGCCTTCATAGAGGTCTTTCTTTCATACATGGCCTTGTCGGCTCTTTTAAATACGTCTTCCACGGTCTTGTCTATGGTCTTATCGAATTTTGCGTAGCCTATGGCAGCAGAGATCTGTTCCCACGGGTTCAGAGTATCATCATTCTTAACAGCTTCCAGACGGTTATTGAAATCCGTTATCAGATTATCAACATTCTTATAATCTCTGAATTTTAATACAACAATAAATTCATCTCCGCCGATACGGAATACGGGAGAGTGTTCAAATACTTCACATACCAGCATGCAGAGCCTTCTTATGGATATATTGCCTTTCTCATGCCCGTATGTATCATTTGTCTTCTTAAGGAAGTTTAAGTCTATCATAGCCAGGCCGAACTCGTTAAAGCCGTCTTCCAGATCTTTTTGCAGCGTAAGGGCTATAGCGTCATATGCGGTTTTGTTTCGGATACCTGTCAGAGAGTCCTTATTTGCGAGCTCCTGGGATTTCTGCAGTTCGACCTGAGTGTTGATGAGTGTATTTATATTTGCATTCATATCTGCTTCCATTTGTTTCATTGATGAGAGCAGATCTCCGATTTCGTCATTGTTTAAGATATCGATCTTTTCGAAAGCATGATGGATGGCATCATTGTTTTCCTGGCAGTAGTTCTTGGCAGTGTCGGAAAGTTCTTTGATAGGATAGATGATCGTTTTGCTGAAATATCTCAATGAAGCAAGGATCATTAGAGTAGTCAGAATGACCATCGCGGAAGTGATAAAGATCATATATTTTTTTTCTTTGGCTTTGATATCGTCCATGGATATGTCTACGCATACATGAGAGATGACTTTGCCGTCTTTTATGATAGGGTAGGACGAGGAAACAAGCCAGCCGTATACTTCCTCGTTAGTGAGAGTGGCAGGAATAATAGGGTTTTCATCGTCGGGCCAGAGCCCGTCTTCGAAAGAATCTATACATCCGGGAGGACAGTTATCATCGTCATATGCTCCGTCGACGATATAGACAGCATGTCGGATCTCTGTTTTGTACCTTGTAACATATATACAGTCAACATGGTAGATATCCTGATAGACTCTTAATTCGTCCTGTATCTTTCTATATAAAGGGTCGCTTTCAATGCTTGAATACTTGGCCTGGTATTCATTCCAGGCATCGGAACCCCAGTCGGAGCTGAAGACAACGGTATCCTGATCATAATATATGTCCATGACCTTGTTCGTAAGCTCCTCGATCTCATCAGTGTCGAGGGTTTGGGCCATTGCCGCTGCAAGCTGCTCGGCTTTATCTTCATATTCTTTGTCGATGATGTCTGTTGCGAGTCTTCTGACAGCGAAAAATGCTATTGAACCGATGATCAGACAGATAGCGATTATGCTGAGAGTGAGTTTAGTCTTAAGAGATATAAATGACTTCTTCTTCATATCCTCGTTTTCCCCTAATACGTGAATCCAAATGTGATATGTAGATAAAACTCAAATATATATATGCCATTGTAACCGATATCCCGCGTTTAATGTAAAAAAATATATCATTTACAGAAACTGACCTGTTGAACCGATTTATTGAACTTTTTGTGTAATTATTTAACGGCCTTTGTAATTACAGCCGGTCTGTTTTATACTTGAATAAACTTCTGAAAAACGGTTTTTCAGACGCAGTGACACTGTATTGAGGTATGGTCAATGATCAAAGCTGAACACTTATCTTTTGTTTACGGAGGGAACTTTAAAGCTGTCGACGATCTTAGTTTTCACATAAAAAAAGGTCAGATAGTCGGATTTGCAGGACCTAACGGTGCGGGCAAGACAACTGTTATACGTATGCTTACGGGAGTATTGAAGCCTGCAGAGGGCAGAGCAGAGATAAACGGTCATGATATAGTCAAAGATGCTCTTGAAGCCAAAAAATCATTTGCCTATGTGGCTGATAATCCTGATGTGCTGCTTCAGCTTTCGGGGCTTGAGTATATCAATTTCATTGCGGATATATACAAGGTCCCTTCTGATGAGAGAAAGGAGAGAGTTGCCGATCTGGCAGAGAGGTTTGGGATGTCGGACTCTTTGCTTACACCTATGCGGGAGTATTCTCACGGTATGAGACAGAAGCTCATGATAATAGCTGCGCTGACTCACAATCCTCCGGCGTGGATATTGGATGAGCCCATGACAGGTCTTGACCCTTCTGCGGCATATGAGCTTAAGAATCTTATGAGAGAGCATGCGTCAAAGGGAAATGCGGTTCTTTTTTCGACCCATGTCCTTGAAGTGGCAGAAAAGCTCTGTGATCACATAATCATCATCAATCACGGCAAGGACCTGTATCAGGGAACCGTTGAGAAACTTGAAGACGAGTATAAGGGCAAGGATCTTGAAGAAATATTCCTGGATCTGATCAATTATCGCAAGGAGGATTTATGAATCCGGCCCGTGTTCTTTTTAGTACACTCATGCATAACTCGGAAATGCCCATGCCTAAAAAGGGGATGAAGGGTAATATTTACCTGTACTTTGGTATCATTGCAGTCACCTGTATCATGATACCGTGCTGTATAGCCATGGGATATATAAGCTATATGCTGTCTTCGTCAATGATGAATGCTGAGGGACTGCTCACTCCGGAGGGGAACACGATAACAGGTGCCCAAATGAATGGACTGTTATCGGAATTGCACATTTTATCTGCCTTCTCTATGGTATTTTCTCTTCTTGTCATATTTAATGTATTCTTCTTTTCGGCGGATCTGCAGCATCTGATCCCGCTTCCTTTCAAGCCTTCTGAGATCCTCAGAGGAAAGTTTTTCCATACTTATATGGCAGAGAGTATCATGGAATTTATGATATTGTTGTCCGTATTTATAGGATATTTCGTGGCTGCCGGGGAAAATCTGGGGATGGCCTCGTGGCTTAATCCGATATCACTTATTTCTGCGCTTATAGGTACTTTCGTGACACCGCTGCTTCCGCTTGTTTATTGTGCGCTGGTTAGCTTTTTGCTTATGACTGTGCTAAAGGGGATACACGATATTAAGGTGTTTTATCACAGTTCCATTATCCTGCTGGCGCTTTTCCTTATACTCTTCTTTGTTTCCTTCGGGGGACTTGGCGGCATTAATCTGGATAATTTTATGAATTCTGTTGCTGAGGGTAAGAATCTGTTTCTTATAACCTGCAATATGATCTTTTTCACTTCGCCGATCCTCGCCGATGCTATCGAAACGGGAAGTATACTCAGCCTGCTGCTGTATCTTGCGGGAAATGCCGCTGCATTAGCTGTAATGCTTTTTGTCGGATCGAAGGTTTATCCTTCATGTCTCTATACTGCAGCTGCGCTTGGAGAGAGGAGGAAGGCGGCTTCTTTTGAGACTTTGGGATTCAAGGCAAGATCTCCGCTGGCTTCATATTTTATTAAAGAGATCAGGACATTGATAAGGACAAGGGCATATGTTTCCAATTGTGTGGTGATCAATCTGCTGTGGCCTGTTGGGATACTGATACTCTTTTCTATGACGAAGGACAGCAGCGGAATGAATGAATTCATCGCTATGTACGGAGACCCCGATTATCCGAGAGCTAAGTTACTGATGCTCCTTGCTGTGATAGCGGTCTCTTTTATAGCGTCTGCCATGAATTCTCTTTCTTCAACGGCTTTTACCAGAGAAGGGCTGCATGCTGATATAATAAAATATCTGCCGATGGATTATGGCAAACAGTTATCGGCAAAGGCTGCGGTCAGCCTGATACTTACCTGGCCGGCGCTTTTAGCTACGGTAGCGATAACCGGGGTGTTTGCTCATTTCGGTGCAGGTGATATGATATATTACAGTGTCCTGTCGTTGGAGGCTTTATTATTGTCGGCAGTCATCGGATTCTCGATGGACAGCTCGGCACCTTATACGGACTGGTCAGACGAATACAGTGCGCTCAGAGGCAATCTTAACAGCTTCTTTAATATGGCTATAGCAATGGTTGCGGCAGGTCTTATGTGCGGATTGACATTTCTATGTTTTGAATATGTCCACATGAGTATATTTGCCGATCAGATGCTTGTATTGCTCCTTTTGGGCATGATAGATATACCTGCTGTCATATTCGGCAGGAAGTTGATTTTACGGAATATGAGTGAGTTGTCGTAATTATCCCGGAGATTTGACGGGGTGCGGGTATTTCGATATCCTCATATGCGATATGTAAGCCTGTTTGGCGACGGACGCCCGTAGTTTTTTGAATTATGAGGTGTTACCGGGAAAGTTTTTAATTATGTATGGGAGAGGGAATAAAGGGTAATGGCTGATAAAAAGAATTTTTTTGCATCATTGAGATATATCGTTCCGGAGGATCTTGAGTACTTCCTTGAAGAAAGAGCATCGGAAGGGTTTAAGCTGGAACGCCTAGGAGAAAGCTCTCTGTTTTACTTTGATTTTACGGAAGATACTCCCGAAAAGGTGAAATATGTGGCGGATGTAACCGGACTTTCCAAAGCACTTTACATGCAGATGCTCATAGACAAGGAATGGGAGTATATGGGCAAGGTCATGAACTGCTATCTCTGGCGTAAAACTTATTCCGGGAGCAAAAGACCCGAGGATTTTGCGGACAAAAAGGGCATAAGAAGTCACTGCCTGAAGATGGGGCTTACCTTTGCTCTTATGGCACTTATCCTGATCGCGTTATATGTCATGATGAGTGTTGTGCTGGTTGCCGAGGGTAAGGCCGGAAACTATTCTCATGTCACAGGATACGGCCTAGCTATGGGATTACAGTTACCTTTCTTATTGTATTTCATATGGGCTGCATATAAGCTTCTTAAATTCTGGAATTACAGTAAAAGGTAAAACAAATTACTTGGCGGCTAAAGCTTCTTCCAGTATCTTTATCCTGGCTTCTGCTGCTTCAGCTCTTAATCTCTGTTCATCGGTGTGTTTCCGCTCTTGCTCGATGCCCTGCTTAATTCCCTGCTTAATGCCTTGCTTAATGCCCTGCTTAATTCCCTGATCAATGCCCTGCTGAACCCCTGCGTTGTATTCTTCGCGGGCAGTTAGTTCCAATTGTCTTTCGTGGGTAAAATCCAGATTCATAATTTTTTCCACCTCGTTTCTGTGCGCTCTGAGGAATTCTGCCAGTATATCTTCGGCTATACACTCATCGATCGCTCGGCGGATAGCTTCTTCCAACACCATATTCGGCTCATACTTCCTAACGAGCTCGATCAGATAAGAATAACCGGCCAACGCAGATGAACGTTGCATTATGTTCACATTGTTCCCCGGATTTATGTTGATCACACGGCAGGTAAGCTCCAACTCAGGCTTTTCGCATGGCTTTATAAATGCCTCAGAAAGTCTCTGGATCTCCTGCTCCGGTCGTTTCTGTTTACCATTATAGAATACCACAAAATGAGGGGTGGGGACAGAAATCCTGCTTCTTCCGAAGATGTTCTTATCTTCGTTTTTGATCCATCTTCTGACATCTTCCGAATAGTACAGAAGATTCCGTAGAGGCATATTTGGATTGTAGGTGGATTGATGTTCATAGTAGTTTGCGCTCATATTCAGTATAAATGAGGCATCGTTACGTATAGACAGAGATACACCGTGTTCCAAGGTGATTATCTCGATCGCTTCCGGATCTTTGTGATCGGAATTGTTGATCGCATTGTAGGTCTCCAATGCATATTTCTTCTCCTGCATGAGCATGGAGAAAAGATCGCTCTTATACTCTCTGTCACCTTCGGTTTTCTGTTTTTTCATGGTATCCTTTCCACGTAAAAATGAGCCTTAATATGTTATTAGGTGTTAGGAAAAAGAGGCGTTGAAAGACTTCCTCCATGTCGCGAATGCGATGTAGAATCCTATGTGCGCCAACTTTAGCATATTTTGACAAGAAGGTCAAGTCAGGGAGATTTTACTTTGAAGGTGTGAAAAAAAGGAGGGCAAGGGAAATATTGTATTCTTCGACAGGATAATCATCTTAGAGATTTGGACTTCTCTTATCATGATTACGCATTAAAGCACATTAAAATATAATCGAGATATAACAAAACCGAAATGCGCCGACAAATCAACTGGTGCAGACAAATAAAACTGGCGCGGAAAGTTAAATCAGACCATAATAATTATTGAACTTCGACTTTTCCGAGGTGGATTGCAAGCATTTTAACGGGTTAAATTTGAATTTAAACACACTGTTAATTTGTGATTAAACCAAATGCCCGGCTCTGAATAATATTTGCAACGCTATCTCTGTGGCGATATCAATAATCATCGGTACTTCCGTAAAATTGCTTTTCAAAACGAATCGTGATGTTTGGCGGATTTCCAAAGATGGGAAATTTGACATTTTTTTATAAAAATCGAAGGAAACCATAAATTATTCCCAATAATTAAATCAGAGATTTTATCTGAAAACTCATTTTATGTAAAAGGTGAATTAAAATGTTGTGAGAGATTTTCGCAAGGTCATAAAATGATCGATCAAGATTTCCGGCCTGATGAATAATAAAATTTAGAGATTTTCGGATCCTCAAAAGAGTACATCATTTTTTAGCGGAAAAAATGAATGTGCTCTTTTTATAATTTTTTTGAAGTATAGTTCCTCTTTTTTCCGATTTTTAGAGTGCTTATTTCGACCCATGTCGGTTTTTTTGCGAGTTAGACGCGACTAATATGTTGAATTACTGCAATACAAAAAGCTGGGTGACATAAATGCGAGTTGAAAGAGCGCGGGAAAAAACACTGGTTAACATAAAGAAGATGCGCAAGAATTGATAAAACTAAAATTAACTAATTAAAAATCTGCGATAAATTGAATTTAAAAATTGAATTGACCAAAATGATAATTTGGAATAATTCCATGTACTCTTGGTTGAAGTAATTGGAATATAGAAAAATCGATTTAAAGGATTAAGTTAACATAACAAAGTGGTTAACATAAAATTTAGAGGTTTTTGTAATACACTACAGAGGCTTAAAAATGGAATTATTAGATTTGGGGAGGCAGGTTGGGTGCACTTTTTATGAAACCCAACAGATTGGTGGTTAAATCGTGATTAAACAGCCTGGTTCATATGATCGATCCGCCGGCCGGTGAATCGTAATGTCATACATACGAATCAACAGGATGACTTCCTACTATATAATAGAAATAATCTTCAATGACCTGAGATGGGGGATAAGCGTTATCGCATGAAAAAATAAAGTATGAACGGTTTATTGCTGGAAATTTACTCTTATAGGTGATAAACTCAATCCGTTGTAGTTAATTCTTATATCAAATAAGGAAAATATAAAAACGCATTAGGCCGGAACGAGGTATAAGTGCGTAAAAATACTTCAAGGAGGGTTTATGAGCGACTACAGATTAAACACAAAATGCGTACAGGGAGGGTATACACCCAAGAACGGCGAACCTCGTCAGATACCGATCATTCAGTCGACTACATTTAAATATGATACAAGCGAAGACATGGGTAAGCTCTTTGACCTGGAAGCTTCAGGATATTTTTATACCAGACTCCAGAATCCCACTAATGATTATGTTGCAGCTAAGATAGCTGAGCTTGAGGGCGGAACAGCAGCAATGCTTACTTCCTCGGGACAGGCGGCTAATTTCTTCTCACTTTTCAATATTTGCGAGTGCGGAAGTCATATCGTTGCTTCTTCATCCATCTACGGTGGAACATTCAATCTTATAGAAGTAACCATGAGAAAGATGGGAATTGATGTTACTTTTGTTGCACCTGATTGCACAGAGGAAGAGATCAATGCGGCATTCAAAGAAAATACCCGCGCTGTATTCGGTGAGACCATTGCTAATCCTGCGCTTACTGTTCTTGATATAGAATTATACGCAAAGGCAGCTCACGAACATGGTGTACCTCTTATCATAGATAATACTTTCCCTACACCTTTTAACTGCAGACCTATCGAGTGGGGCGCTGATATCGTTACACATTCAACAACAAAATATATGGATGGCCATGGCGCAGGAGTTGGAGGAGCTATCGTTGATTCCGGAAAATTCGATTGGATGGCACATGCAGATAAGTTCCCCGGACTTACAAAACCCGATGATTCATATCACGGAATAACATACGCCGAGAAGTTCGGAAAGGAAGGCGCCTTCATTACAAAGGCAACAGCACAGCTTATGAGAGACTTCGGTTCGATCCAGTCTCCTCAGAATGCATTCATTCTTAACCTTGGACTTGAATCACTTCACGTTCGCATGCCTCGCCATGTTGAAAACGGACAGGCTGTAGCTGAATTCCTTGAGGGACATGACAAGGTTGAGTCTGTTAATTATCCCGGACTTAAGAGCAACAAGTATTATCCTCTTGCTCAGAAATATTTCGGCAACGGCGGATGCGGCGTAGTATCCTTCGTTCTTAAGGGAGGAAGAAAATCTGCAGAAGCATTTATGAAGAGACTTAAACTTGCCGCTATCGAAACTCATGTTGCCGATGCAAGAACATGCTGTCTCAATCCTGCAACTTCAACACATCGTCAGATGACAGAGGAGCAGCTTGATGCAGCAGGAATCCCTGCAGGAATGGTAAGGATGAGCTGCGGTCTTGAAGACAAGCAGGATCTTATTGATGATCTGAAGCAGGCTCTGGAGTTCTGAAAATAAAACTGAATTAATAAATCCGAAAAAACATAATAAAAGACCTCATTACAAAATGATATGTACCTTCCTCGGCGGAATCCCCATGAAGAAGGTGCATATCAAATAGTAAGAGGTTTTTTAATTTATGGCAGGAAATGAAAAACATGGTGTGAAGATAAATGGAAAGGTCTTCTGACTACAAAAATATCCGGCATTTATAAGTATGGCCGAAAATGATATTTAGTATAAAAAAGAGTAATAGAAGTAAAAAATATAAATTGAATAAAAAGAATGAAAATAGTATATAAGACAAATGATCCGAAATAACAATGTGTTATAGAAGAAAAAAATGATATGCTGATAGTAATCTGAATTTGTTATGACTTGATACTCTAAAACGAAAAGTGTATTGTAAATATATTTAAAGATAACAGGAGATAAATCTTATGAATGATCATATGATAAGAGGAACCGCATTTAACGGAGAGGTAAGATTTTTTGCGGCTGATACAAAAGAAACCGTTGAAGAAGCAAGACAGATACACAACACCAGTCCGTTATGCACTGCTGCGCTTGGACGCATGCTTACTGCCGGAGCGATGATGGGCACCATGGGAAAAAGCGAATCGGATATCGTTACGCTTAAGATAGATTGTGACGGACCTGTTAAAAGCATAACTGTAACAGCGGATGTAAATGCCAATGTTAAGGGCATCATCTACAACAACAATGTAGATCTTCCGCTCAGAGCGGATAAGCATCTTGATGTTGGAAGTGGTATAGGAAAAGGAATGCTTTCTGTTATAAAAGATCTGGGACTTAAGGATCCTTATGTGGGACAGACTGCATTACGCACAGGAGAGATCGCTGAAGATCTGACATATTATTTTGCGGAGAGTGAACAGATACCTACGTCTGTTGCGCTTGGTGTTTTGGTTGATCGCGACAGATCAGTAAAAGCAGCCGGCGGTTTTATCATTCAGTTGATGCCGTTTGCATCTGAAGAAACCATAACTGCGATAGAAAAAAAACTTTCCGAATTTGATTCCGTTACCAACAGATTAGATGCAGGTGATACTCCTGAATTGATGATGAAGTCTGTTCTCGGAGATATCGAAGTGGAAGAAAAAATACCGGTGAAATATCATTGCAATTGCTCGCGAGACCGCGTAAAGAAAGCGCTTATAAGCATTGGCAGAAAAGAGATAGAGTCAATGATAAGCGAAGAAAAAAGTGTTAATCTTCATTGTGATTTTTGTAATAAAGATTACAAATTTACAATCGATGAACTGAAAGAGATTTTAAAAATGTTATAAAGGTTAACCTCAAAAATCTTGATTTTTCAACAAAAACAGTTGAAATGATTTACATAATAAGTTAAAATTTCGAATGAAATAGGACAGCTTGCCATTGCTAGCAAATAAAAAAATATTTTTTAAACATTCCAACATGGAGGGAAATTATGGCAGAAGAGAAGAAAGCAACAGCTAAGAAGGCTACTGCAAAGAAGGCAACAACAGCTAAGAAGACAACAACAAAGAAGGCTGCAACAGCAAAGAAGGCAACAACAAAGAAGGCTGCAACGGCAAAGAAGGCAACAACAACAAAGAAGGCTGCAACAGCTAAGAAGGCTACTGCAAAGAAAGCAACAACAGCTAAGAAGACAGCTGCAAAGAAGCCTGTAGCAAAGAAGGCAACAACAACAAAGAAGGCTGCAACAGCTAAGAAGGCTACTGTAAAGAAGGCAACAACAGCTAAGAAGACAGCTGCAAAGAAGCCTGCAGTAAAGAAGGCAACAACAGCTAAGAAGACAGCTGCAAAGAAGCCCGCAGTAAAGAAGGCAACAACAGCTAAGAAGACAGCTGCAAAGAAGCCCGTAGCAAAGAAGGCTACAGCTAAGAAGTAATCTTACTGAAACATCAATATAAAAAAACAGCACATCATCCGATGTGCTGTTTTTTTATCCGGAAAGGGCCGCGTTGATTGACGATGAAGTGAACGTGGGATATAATCAAAACGTCATATCTATCAATAAATAAAGCATTATCGGGATTCACGGATCAGGAGTTTGTTATGCGAAGAAGCGGAATATTATTGCCGGTCAGTTCTTTACCTTCACAATACGGAATCGGATGTTTTTCAAAAGAAGCTTATGAATTTGTTGATTTCCTTGCGCTTGCGGGACAGTCATACTGGCAGGTTCTTCCCATGGGACCTACGGGTTACGGAGATTCACCCTACCAGTCATTTTCTACTTTTGCCGGAAACCCTTATTTTGTTGATCTTGAGGAATTCATTGCAAAGAAGTGGTTATCGAAAAAAGATTGCGAGTCGATTGACTGGGGAAGTGATCAATCTACAGTTGATTACGAAAAGATTTATAACAATCGTTTCAAACTTCTCAGAAAAGCATATTTAAAAAGCGGGATAGAGGATGACAAAGATTTTATAAAGTTTGAGAAAGATAATTCATCATGGCTCGATGATTATGCTCTCTTTATGGCTCTTAAAGAACATTTCAAAGGAAAGAGTTTTAATCAGTGGCCGGAGGATCTTAAGAGGCATAAGAAAACTGCTGTAAAAGAATTGCTTTCGTCTCCTGCATATCATGATAAAGTGATGTGCTATAAATTTATCCAGTATTTTTTCTTTAAGCAGTGGATCAGTCTTAAAAAATATGCCAATGAAAAAGGCGTGGAGATAATAGGCGACATTCCTTTGTATGTTGCTCGTGACAGCGCAGATACATGGTCACATCCCGAGCTGTTTAAATTCGATAAGAATAATGATCCTACAGGTGTTGCAGGATGCCCGCCTGATTATTTTTCTGCGACGGGTCAGCTCTGGGGTAATCCGCTTTATGACTGGGAGCATATTAAGAAGACGGGATATAAGTGGTGGATCGAGAGATTAAAGACCTGCTTTGAATTATACGACGTTGTACGTATCGATCACTTCAGAGGATTTGATGAATACTACAATATTCCTTTCGGCGATCCTACCGCGGAATTCGGACATTGGGAGAAGGGGCCCGGATATGATTTCTTTAAAGTCGTGAAGGAAAAGCTTGGAGATCGCAAGATCATCGCCGAGGATCTGGGATTTCTGACACCTTCTGTTTTCAGGCTTGTGAAGAAGACAGGATTCCCGGGAATGAAGATCCTTGAATTTGCTTTTGACAGCGGAGAGGATAATAATTATCTTCCGCATAATTATGATAAGAACTGTGTTGTATATACCGGTACTCATGACAATGACACGGCAATCGGATGGTTTGAAAAAGCAGGGAAGAAAGACCGAAAGTTTGCAATGGATTATATGGGTATCAAAAACGGAAAACAATTTGGCTGGGAGCTTATCCGACTTGCACAGAGAAGTGTAGCAGATACTGTTGTGATCCCCATGCAGGATTATCTGGGACTCGGAAGCGAAGGGCGGATCAATACTCCTTCTACTCTTGGTGGAAACTGGGCATGGAGAATGTCGGCGAGTGCGGATACCGCAGAGCTGGCAGCAAGGATAAAGCAGCTGTCAGAACTCTACGGAAGATTTCTTCTTAGACATGTTTGAGTTATGATATGCGGGATCGTTGGTTACATCCTCGCCAAACCAGTCGGGAGCAATAAAAGCATTGGCGTCCTCGACTGAACTGAATTCAACTTCCGCCATGATTAGCGGAGCGAAAGGTTTATCAAAGATATCGAGTTCTATAGTAAGATCAGTATCTTCTATCGGAATGAGATATCTTTTCTTTTTGATGATATTTCCGTCAGCTTTTTTGATCAGATGTTCATATCCGGATCGTGTGAGAGGAAGATTATATTCTTCTCTGGCTAACAGTCCTTTCCCTTTGCATGTAAGGAAGTAATCATCATCCTGCCTGCGTACCCTTACAACGGGATCTGTGCAGAGATACCCCTGTTCGATAAGGTGGAAAGCATAGGAATCCAGGTTCTCGGGAATGTTTTTTATCAGGAATTTTCTTTCTATTTCCATAGTAAGCCTCCTTGAAGTAATCTTTTGCTCAAAAATATTTGTAGACTTGATTTTTTTGATATAATGTCAAAAGTGTTTTGACCCTAATATATTATTATTTTTTTAAAAAATTTACCATAAAAATGAATCAGCTGATCCGTATCTTAATCAAAGGGAGTGAGATACGGGTGCTGGAGAGGGGCATTCGTGACAGAG